>Ga0214542_1010010_pt1 | contig 14206 bp, 6 predicted proteins | sample CNSS1metaG_FD_160096 | JGI IMG/M metagenome (GOLD analysis project Ga0214542, IMG submission 160096) | Root nodule microbial communities from cowpea collected in UCLA plant growth center, Los Angeles, California, USA - CNSS1 | ecosystem: Host-associated > Plants > Roots > Nodule | place: USA...
CATTCTTCACTTTCTTTTTTTTTTTTGTAAACTTTCAACTTTTCTCTGTTCGGTTTTCTCTCCGACGGAATATTTTAAATTCGTTCAATGCTTAGATAAAATTAAAACAAGATAAAAAGAAATAAATAAATTATACAATACATATTATTAAAAAAGTATATTACATTTAACCTTAATATATATCTTAGAAAAAATTATTAAAATAATTTAATTTTATCTCAATAAAAAATGCGGATGCCGTTACATTGTTGTCTTGTTTTTCAGAGTAATTTTAGAATATAAGTTTTTTTTTTAATAATTGGGGAAACGCAGCTGCAAGAGAGGACCTTCTTTCGAAGGAATAGTTGTGTTGGGGCAATGGCGTCCTCGGAGGAGAAGGAAGCTTCAAGCTCCACCCCTAATCGGAAAGTATCGTGCACTGCTAGCTTCGACGCGCTCTGGTTCTGCTACTGTAATACCTATCTCCCAAAAACCTAAATAAATCGTGTCTTTTTCAATTGGGTCATCCAAGATGCCGTAAAGTTTGTGTCTTTCATGTTTGCAGCGCCGGTTCATCAAATGCAGCAGTATTACAGGCTTGGCGTTCTTGACAATTGTTCCCGCCAATGGAAAGCCATGGTTGATTGCTTAATGCTCAAGACCAAACCCGCATCCGAAGTTCAGGTTGTCCCCTACTTCTTCCTCATTATTTGATTTCACCAGTTGTGTTTATATTCTGAGAAACTTTTAGGTGTTGGATTTATGTCTTCTTTTTTTCTGTCATGCTTTATCATTCACTTGTGAATCTGATGTTGATGTTATGAGCTTTTGAAGAGGGTGGATGGTTTTTGAGAATTTAACCTCCAAGTTTAATTTAATGGAAGTGAAAAAGAAAGGAAGAAAAAACTCCTTTTAAAATGAGCATGTAACGTTATACCTACCCTTGAATTCAGGGAGTTAAGATATAATGCATTTCAATTTTAATTTGAAACAAATACGGCTCATGTATCATATCATTCTGTAGTATTCCTGTCCTATAATGTTATGACTAAACCACCATAGTATGTGTTCATGAGATTGTAAGCAACTAAGCACAATGCTCCCTAACTTTGTAAATACCACTTTAGTTCTTAATGACAGTATAAAAATGTAGTTAGAAAGGTCTTAACGTGATTTTTGCTTACAATGTGATCAATGCTTACAATCTCATTTACCAATATGATGGGTTGTCGTTCTTTTTTTCATTTTTAATGTTGCATTGCTTTTTAACTGAACTTCTCCAACTTGTTAGGCACAGCCACCTTATTTTTATGCTGGAAAAATGATGTAGAACAATGATGTGAAAATATCAGGGCTAAGCATAATCTTGAATAGGCCTGAAAGTACTTCTGTTCCTGGATTCTGCCTCAGTACAACAGCTGATGTTTTTTTGTTGCAGTGAGATTTATTGGATCGAACCCTTATCAGGCCAAAGTTATACTTATTAGTGACGGAACTCTTTCTATTTATAGAGTAACAACCCAAACAATTAACATTTGCCGATAAAAAAATAAAAATAAAAATGGTGTTTTGCAGTTGAATGAATGGTGAACAACAAAGCACCGTGAAATAAACAAGAACTTTAGTTGTAATTTTGTTAATAATGCATGGTTTAATTGTTCTGCCATGACAGTTTATCTGGCTTTTTCCTTTGGGTAACACATTATAACTCCTGGGTGCAGGAAATTCTGGAAACTGAAGAGAAATCAAAGTCAAAGTCACACATCTGGACTTTTCGGACACCAGAAGAAGCTTCTTACTACTGGAAAGAACTTTATGGTCATTTAGACGACGAGCCTGAATGATGAAAATAAAATTGTGCAAATAAATGTCATTTAGTACGTTCTGATTTTGCCAAATGTCATGATTGTGAGGATGACACTATTAGAGATCAAAGAAATCCATACCAAGGTGAAGAACCATGACAGTGAGTTTTATTTTCCTTATTGTGCAGTCATCACTGAGTACTGCATTTTGAATTTTGGATTACTTTGCACATTGAGTTTCTAATAATGATTAAAAATTGTAGTGGCTCTTTTGAAATACTGCATTAGTTTTAAGGCGAGGCAAAGCTTTTGAAGTAGAGGGGTACAAGATCCATTCCTTCACTCACCAGACTTTTGGATCTAACACCTATTTGCCCTCAATTGAATCAAAAGAACAAAGTCACAGCACAAGATGAGAACTTAAAGGATTTTTCAAAAGTTTTGTCTCTCGGCATGTGAAAAATATATATAAAAAATTGGATATATTTTCTCACTTCACGGTAAATGCTTCTCAGTATTCTTGTGGTGCTACTACACGGACACCCAAGCTCCTTATTGGATTAAGAAATGGATTTTGCTAAGGGTTGTTCTTTTAAGGGGCTCTCGGCTGGTTGAATCATATCATATTGTTCGCATTTTGATATGATAGAAGAGAGATTATCAGAGATTTCTGTGTTGCAAAGGCACAAATATGGACCATGAAAGAATATAAATTAATGACCAAGTTAATTATTCTCGAAACTAATCATTATTCATATTCCTATAACATTTTCCCAATATGCTTCACCATAAATGGTAAAATTTTGGAATAAAAAATTAGAGACATTTGACAAAGTTTCACCACAAACAATATTTTTACAAAACTTTTAGGATATAAATAGAAAATTTGACAGAGTTCAGTATTTGTAAACAATAATTATTCTTGTTATCGTCTTCTTCAAGGAGTGTCATAGGTTAATGAAGAAGTAGTTGTTGCAATCGTTTTTCTGGTTGTTGAATAACTTTGAACTTATCTTGAATGCTTATTTCTCCTTTCGTGCGTCAAGCTTTTGATAGTGGAGAAACATTGAATACGCTATGTACATCATAAAGATAAATGGAAAAATATAGGACAAGACGTATATACATACATGCACTTAGTCATATTTTTTACTGAGTCTTAACTTTAAAATATATAGGAGTGCCAACGTGGGTTTGGCTCGATGGACCGACCTGCAGGTCTACCAAAAAAAGTGAGGTGGGTCAGAATATTGAATCCGCTGGCTCGTAAAAGCCTGACCTATGAAAGCTCGTAGCTCGTTGACCTGCATAAATAAAAAATTTGCATTTGTGTATATACTTTTTTTTATGAACTTTTGCATGAACGTTCCAAATTCTTGTATGACTAAAAAATACAAGTATTATATATTTTTGAAAGTGTTAAAATTTGAAGAATACATCGTGTATGTCAAAGTATGAATATAATGAAAATGTTGAATTATCAATTTATCATCCAACTCCCCAAAGTTTTTGCTTAATTTTGTGAACTTGTTAAAGTTTTTCAATTTTTTAAACATTGAAAGCTTTATCATAAGTTTTTTTTTTTTATAAAAAAAAAGGGTGGACTGACCTGTGGGGCTGACCAAACTTTTCAGCCCATGTTGAAAATGTAGGCGGGCCAGACCGGCCAGCATTGCCACCCCTAAAAATATATCTCCACAAAAAGGTTTATTTCATCATTTTGTTCCATAATTTATTCATCTTAATTTCTATAAAAAATATAAAAATTTACTTAAATATAAAAGAATCGGAAAGAAGAGAAATAGAACCCATAAAGTTAGGATGAGAAATAGAACACACATAAACAATGGCAACCAAAAGGTGAATGCAAAAGAGTTCTATGCAATAAGATCGAGCCACTTCAAATCCTGAGAAGTATTTGAGTTCTATTGATCCTTTATTTTGAAAGTGTTGTGAGGAAGATATTTAATCTTCTTTATCTCTCCTGGAGAATCTCCTACTAAGATAACATAATCTACATAGAAAAGATGAATCATAAAAGTGGTAGAATTTTTTTTATGAAAAGAGAGTAATCAGATTTGATTGAGTGAATCCAATAGAGATGAGAAAAGATGATAATTTGGCAAACCATTGTCTTCTGGCTAGTTTTAATCCATTCATGGATTTACTACGTCTACAGACATGGTTTTTCGTGTTACTAAGCCCAGGAGGTGGTACCATATAAACTTCTTCATTTAGATCCCACAGAGAAAAGCATTGTCCATATCAAACCGATTTAAATGTCATCATTTTACAACTACCATAGCTAAAAGAAGCCTTTAAGTAAGTTTAGCCATAGGAGGAAAAGTACCCAAAAAATTTATTCCTTCAAGTTGGTTATATTCCTTAGCAACCAACCTAGCGTTGTATCTTTCAATAGTACAATCTGATTTATATTTAATCCTATAAACCCACTTGCTCCCAATAGGGGTTTTCCCCGAAGGGAGATTAGTGAGATACCATGTTTTATTATCTTGCAGAGCTTTTATCTCCTTGTTCATAGCATCTTCCCACTCTTGTTTTCTACTAGCTTCAACATAATTTTTGGGTTCATTATTACTAGTTATAGCAAGAGTATATTTCAAATGCTTGTTGGACAAAGAATCATATAACAAAACATATGATATAGGATAGGCAATTTGGTAAATGTTTTTATTTTGAATAGAACTTTCTTCAATAGTAAGCAAATGATCAACCTGGTGATGGTGTAAGACCCGAGAAATTTAAATAATTAAATAAATAATTATTTAATAAATGCGGGTAGTGAAAACCTTTATAGCATTTAATGCGGAAAATTACTATGTGGAATAATACTAGCTTAAATGATTGAGAGTACTTGATTCTTTCGAGTCTTGTGTATGCCAATTAGTTGTTATTTTAATAACATGTAGAATTCAACAAAGGTTCATCCATCATGCATAAAACTACACAAAATCAAAGGTGCACTTCAAACCGAAACCACATAATTGCAGAAAACGAACCAATCCAGTTCGTGTTGCCTGGCGAACCCTCATTGCTGCTAGGTGGTTTCTAGGCAGAACCCAAAAACTTAGTTCAAACACCATGCATCGCCTTTTGCCTTTATATACATCATACAATTATATGATATTAAAGATTAAGGAACAAAATGTAGCTCCCCTAACCTGGAATTTCCATTCCAAAAGTGCTATTTGAATCCTTCCTTGCACCACAATTGATCTATCCTTTGATCTCCACCCTTGAGCACTCTTTTCAGTCTTCTAACACTCTCCTAAGTTCAGTATTTAGGGTTCTAAAACTCTCTTTTAGCAGCCACACGAAAATGCATTTACAAGAGCATCACTCTCTTCCCTCTCATCCATTATTAGCCTCATTATTTCCCCTTTAATTGTCCAAAACGAAAATCAATTAAGGAGAATGTTAATGTTTATTCAATTATCCATTACTTGGTGGTTTGTCAACCTTTATGCCTTCTCTGTAGACGGCTAGGGTTTTCCTTAGGGTTTCCTTAGCTTAAAGAAAAAAGACTACTTTGCACTAACCAAGGTTCAAACACACTACCACCTGTTTACCATGCAATACACAACCAACAAGCCATCACATGCTTATTGATATTTTATGCACACATGTGCTTATACATCAAGTCACGTGTTCATATCTCCACACCAAAACAAAATCAAATAATTAAATAACACCATAATGACATACACACGACTCAAACTAAACTCCTCTCCACACATTCAAGTACTCTCAACCACTTGAGCTAGTACTATTTCTTGTCTTATCTCTCCGCATTAATTAACTTAGAGATTTCCTCCATCGCATTTATTAAATAAATAAATATTTATTTATTTAATTTTCTCGAGTTTTACACTAAGCCTTAAATGAAACCCACCTAGGGAGGAAACCCCTACAGTTTGAGCCACAAGTGCACTACTAAGCACTGTCTTGGACAATTTATAAAAATAAAGTTGTAACCCTATTTAGATAGACTTCTGGTGAGGGCTCTTTTGAGAGACTCTTAGAGAGCTTTTCTAGACATTTTTCCCTGTACTTAGTAAACATCATTTGAGGGTAAAAGAGAGGATGACTCTTCGATATGTTATGTTATTCTCATCTAGTATGAGGAGCTAAATCTCTTTAAATGTTGAAGCAAAGGTGTAACCCCTTGGAATTCTCTTGTATTGGTATTGTTTCATTTATTAAAAAGTATGCTTTCATTACACGTTTGTGAATTAGTTTATGCTTATTATTGGACAAACTGATCACTTGTCTTATCTCACTGGCTTGAGATTAAGTGTGAATTAGTTTCAAGTTGTGATCTAACTAATTCTTCTCTTGCTTTTAGATGCTAGGAATAAATCTAAGACTCTAGCTGGTTATAGAGTCTTGATCTTAATGTAGGTGATTCATTCAAGCAGCCTCTAAGGAATCATACTGAAGTTTGACGATCATATACTCTAGGTGCTAGGAATGGACCTAGAGTTACATTCAAAGAGGACTCCCAAGATATGATTGATTGTATCTTTAAAAATATTATATGCATCAATACAAGAGAGGATAAAGTGGTAAAATATAGCTTTAACATGACTTTTAAGTTTGATTAATACTATTTTTTACATCAAATTTGTTTTTATATTTGTCATGCAACTCAAACACTGTTTTATTCAACTCAAACTAGTTAGACTCTGTATTTTCTACCAAATTCATGTGGATATGACACTGATTGTACTACAAACTATCAGTGTACTTGTCGACAAAATTGATTGTATTGGAACATTAACATATAGGCGTGTTTAGGGTAGTATTCGTCCACCATGTGGTTCATTTTGTTGTAAAAAGAGCATCGCTTTCTGTAGTTGGGGTTTCTTCCTCACCCTTCCCCCTGTCCTCGCCAACTTGCTTTCATGTTGCCTTATAATTTCCAGGTTATTTGTTCATTTTGTTTCCATCCACCGAGTCTTTATGAAGTATTTGTTAACAACTTACTTTCAGTAGACACATTTCCAACAGCCGTAAGCTGACGTTCTTGTTGTAAAACCAGGGAAAACACTTTGTTGATACTTGGAAGAGGCTCGATGAGATGAATTTGAGTTCTAACCGTGTTGTACACATCATTTAACCCCTTGAGTAAACATATAATATATTCTATTTCTCTGTTTTCGACAAAGAATTTCGCAATATCACAAGTACACGAACAACACTAGATGTGTCTTAGAAATTCTAGTTCTTACCAAAAGAATCTTTAACTCAGTAAAAAATTGAACTTTAACTTGTTCTTGGAAAGGAAGATATGTTTTGTACTCCTGCTCCAGGAAGAATTAGTTAGTTTCATTTAGGAATGGAGAAACAAGAATGAGTCCTGGATTTTGGAGCTTAAGGGATTGAGAGATTGATCCATAGTAGAACTTGCAGGGCTTGATTGCGTAACAGCAAAATCCATGATCAAGAAGAAAATGACGAAACCAGAGGTAGGTAGGTAAACAAGATTTTCTCATCATTCTTATTTTACATCCACCCAATAAGCATCTCAACTCTATCTTAAATAAGTTTAGGAAAACTCCAACACATAAAAAAAAAATGAGAATAATTATCATAAAATAATCACAAAATTAGACTCGATCCAACTCTCTATATTTGGGTTGAACCTCTAGTAGGTTAGCTTAATCCCCAATTCACCGAAAATTAAGAGAAATTCACTTGTCATAAAGATAATCTTGAATCAAATTTTCAATTCTTTAATTAATTAATTAATTATATATACATAAATTACACAAGTGGTCAAACTTTGAGCAAAATTAACTCACTTTTTCTTTTTGATTTGTTTGGTCAAATTATCACATTTCATAAATTATGTCAAATTTATTTTAAATAAAAACTTCTTACCCAATTCAACCTCATTTCATTATATCAAATTTTATTATTATTATGAAATTAAATATAAATATTTTGTATAATTTTATTATAAATAGTTTTTATTTATTTTGTGGATAGTTTTATAATTAAAAAAATAATTAAGTTTAAAATACGGTCAAATAAAAAAATGATTACATTTAAAAACTATCATTTAAAGAGTCTATTTAATAAAATAATTTTTTTTAATTTAAAAAACTTTTATATACATAATCTATAACAATATATAAAGAGATTCTCTACTTTGTGTCTACATTTCATAATATCAATTATATCCTTTATAATATAATTATTTATTATTTTTTTATTCATCAACAATTATTCTCTCTATTCATTTATTTTATTTTTAGTAAATATAAATTTATTTTATATATTAATCCTACATTATATCTCTTCTAAATCCTACATTATATCTTTTGTTAGTGAAAAGAGTTGATCTCAGAATTTTTATCGCCTCTCTTCTAAATTCTTCGGACCAAATTTATATCATCATGGAAAAGTTTAATCTACAATTTTTTCCACACTCATTTTCAACTTTTACCGCAACTTTTATCATTAACCTTTAAGTTAAAATCAGAGAAAGAGAAAGATAGACCAATAATTAGTAATAAAAATGATTTCATTAATATAAAAAGATAAGTATGTGTGATCGATTATACTAATTGATCTGACACATTTATTTAAAAAACATGATTAATGATCGAATTAAGTTAATCACATATGCACATGCAGCGGCGAGGGATGAAGCCTTGACATTCGCCACCGGGATGACCTTCGTCGGCACACACAAAATTGCAGTGGTCACTCAGAAAGCATGCACCTTTGAAATGGGCACTTGGTGTATAACAATCTGCCTCTGCTATCTTCACACCCACATCTGATTCATTTCACATCATTTCATTAACACAATCTTATTATTATAATTACTTACACTATTAATCATAATACATATGAATATGCATCTTACCAGCACTTAAGACAACGACGAAAAAAAACATAATTGCTAGGGTTTTGGTCTCCATTGCACGCAAATTGTTGATGCTCTCGCTAATTCAAAGTTCAGAGTGATGAAATTGTTATCTTTCTCTTTGTATTTCTCTTTGTTTTGTAAATATTTCTTTGAAGCTACTTCTTTATATAATATGAGAGTTTGGTTCGTACAGAGGTTGTTTAACATTCAACGGAGCCTACGTTAGGAAGGTTAATTGATTAAACATATAACTGTAATATGAGAGAGAAAAATCTTCATTTCCACATTAATGTATAATATGTTTCTTAATTGATACGATAAAAAAAAAAAGTTATATTTGTGATTTATGGCTGACATTATTTGATATTCAAACAAATTTTATTTGAATGTAATAACCTTTTTAGTAAATTATTATTCATTAATTAAATGTCACCGTCATGGTGCTTAATTAAATATTATTTATTGATTAAATGTCATTTGTGATTTACAATATTTTTTAAAATTAAATATTATTGATAATTAAGTGTAATTAAAGTTTTTTAATACATTTTCTGTTGGTGTATGGTCGGATACGTCTCGGTCCAGTAAGTGAAATATGGTCGGGATCATCCCGGCCCGAGTGTGGGAGCCCTCACGCTCTGATCCAATTGTTGGAGCTTTAATTCAGCATCACGCAGACAGCCCAATAAGTGTAATGGTCAGGTACATCGTGGTCTTTTTGGCTGTATACATTCCGACTCAAGGGAATGGCAGGTGGAAAATGAGATTATGGCGCATGGGTGTGGAGGAGCAACGCGTAATCTTAGCTAAGAAAGGAAGGAGGTGATATTTGCAGAAGTACAGACGGGCAAATCCAAAAAGGAAGGAATTGATATTTGGAGAAGGACAGACTAGCAAACCCCAAAAAGGAAGGAGTTGATATTTGGAGAAGTACAGACGGGCTCATAAAGGAAGGAGTTGATATTTGGAGAAGTACAGACGGACAAACCCCAAAAAAGGAAGGAGTTGATATTTAGAAAAATATAGACGGGCAAACTCCAAAAAAAAGGAAGGAGTTGATATTTAGAAGAGTACATATGGGCAAATCCCCCAAAAGGAAAGAGTTGATCTTTGGCAAGGCAGCAACATGCAATCTCAGTTAGAAAGGAAAGAACTGACGCGTATAAACTTAGTCAGAAAGGAAAGAGTGGATCCTCGAATACAAACGATCCGCAAATAACAATAGCAGGTCCGTCAAGAAACTAGTATAAATTAAGATCTAGTGAACACGTAAAGGTATGCTTTTCTCACTTTACCAATTACATCTCATATCAATCAAATCACTATTTGACGTGAGCGTCGGAGTGTCTACAGGTATCCCACCCTCGGAGTACATTCGGCAGGGAGACCCAGGAGGAGTCCAGAGAGGAGTAGAGGGAGGTTCGACACAGAGGGTTATTGAGATTGTCTAGTTCCGTACTCAAATAGTATTGATCAGGTATATTGTCAATTAAACCTTATTTATTGATTAAATGTCACTTAATATTTGTGACAATTTTTAAATTAAAAATTAATTATTAATTAAATGTCACTTAATATTTTTGTTTCTTTTACAAAAATAGGTTATTTGTGACTCATGTATTATATAAATATGTCAATTGACTAATAAATTACGTGGTGGAGACGAATCATGCAGATTCAATACAACCTTTATATTAAAACCGTATGGCATGAAGAAGACTCTTTAAAATAAAATAAAAAAAAATGAAGTTATTATGATTAATAACGACATTCAATCTTATTTTTTTAGATTTTATAGAGAAGTCGTTCACAAGGATCCCGACATTCAATTCTTTTCATCTTTTCTATAATTTCTAAAATTTTATATGCATATTTTTTAATAATTTCATTAAAAATATTTTAAATAAAATTTTATTATTACATTTGATTACTACAATACTTATACATAAATTAAATACAGTAATATTTATTATTTTGAAATTTAAACTAAAAAAGTGTGTTACAAGAACCTATCCCAGCAGACTACATTGGTTCATCTCTAACTGTGGTCTCGTTCGAAGCATGTGAAGCGCCACATGAATTTAATTGAAAAAAACGTAAAGAGCTGGAACTGTGGAATTAACACTGTAATGGTTACGATGCCATTGAACAGTGTAATGGTTATTTTTTAGTTTAAATTTTAAAATAATAAATATTATTGTATTTAATATATATTGTAATATTAGATAATTTTAAAAATTATGAAATTAAAATTATAAAATTATATTTTTTATTTTATATTTAATAATTTTATTCTTATTTAATTATCTAATCATCTAATTTTATAATTTTAATTTGTTTTAAGAATAGATTTCATCAAATATAGTAAATCTTTGAAAGAGATCCTTGTCATTAAAGTATCATGTAACTAATAAAGTATTATATTGTAACATTTATGTAGGATGATAGTGTAAGGTAACCTTCCCTCCTCAAAGAATCATACATTTAAATTCTAACACCTAAAGACTCAGTTAAAAACTTTTAAAATTTTAAGAACTTAATATACCACAAAAATTTAACTTAATAAGAGCTCAATTGGAAGTTTTCAACTTTATGAGAGTCTAAAAACATAATTACACCGTCTTTATTAACTTAATGTGATTCATCCCGATAAATTGACATTAGCGTCATTTGGAAATAACCATCTATCAGCTCGATAAAGGACTTAATTAGTTATTTGAAAGTAACCATACGTCACTTCAATTGGGTCCTTATATCTTTTTTTAATGAGACAATATGATTCTTTTTAATGGAACAAACCCAAAAGTCACAATTGGATTCATATGTTCTTCTTCAACAATGAGTAAACAAAACCAAATATATTGGATCTATAATATTGGTTTTGCAGGAGGCGAAAATTGTATTGTCGACAAAGAAGAGTTAGAGAGGGAGAAAAGAATTTTGACTCATTACTAGAAATTTTCAAATTTTCTCATTTTTTTTCTTGTAAATTTGTTATAAAATTTGGTAAGAAAAAATTATTCTTTTTCTATTTTTCCTAAAAATTTTAATTGACAGATAATTCATTTGTAAATAATTATTTTCTAATGTTATTTGCAAGTATTTTTGACAAATGTTTTTGTAAAAAATGTTTTGTGCAGAATATTTTATACAAAAATTGGTATTTCTTGTAAATTATTGTTCATAACAAATTTTATAAATATTTTATAAAAAAAGTTAAAAGAAAATTGACAAAAAATGTGTATATTTTTAATAGTAACTCGCATGTAATCATCTTCTAGTAATATTAACATTGATTTCACGAAAATAACCACATTGTTTATTTAAACAATATAGATAATAATAATAATATAGAAAATTATATTATTATTATTATTATTATTATTAGAGCTGATAATAATAATAATAATAACAATAATTAAAGTTATAATTGATAATAATAACAATAATATAAAAGTAAAATAATAACTATCATGAAATGAAGTTGTAAATTCAATTTTAAATATAATAAATAAAATTAATATCACAATACGGTGCAGTTAATTGATTTTACAAAATAATTATAAAATTTTTAAAAGATTAAAAATCTATTTAGTAAAAGTATTTAGTACCAATTCAACCTCATTTCATTATGTCAAAATTTATTATTATTATTATTATTATTATTATTATAAAATTAAATATAAATATTTTTTATAATTTTATTATAAATAAATTTTATTTATTTTTTAGGTAATTTATAATTAAAAAATAGTTAAATTTTAAAAAATAGTAAAATAAAAAATTGTTAAATTTTAAAAATATCACATAAATATTAAACTTGATAAAATAATTATTTTAATTTAAAAAATAAAATTGAAAAATAAATATTGAATAAGAAAGGAAATCCATTTATATACATGATTATATAAAGGAAAAGAGTATTATTAGATTCAACTTGCATCGTTTAATCTTTGTTAAAGAGATAAAAATTAATATTTAATTGTTAAATTAAAGAATTTAATGTGATGAACTAAATGATTCATTTTAGATGATATATAATTAAGTTACTTGTTAACATATAACTTTTGGAAAATACTAATCAGTATCCTAATGACACTAGTTAAATTATAATTAATGTATATTGATTATATCATTTTTACATTAAAAACTAAAATAAATAATTTTATTAATTACAATAATATAAATGCATATAATATATTATATAAAGACAAAAATATCCTTTAAAATTTCTAAACAATAACTCTATGATACAAAATAAGTATTTTAGAATTTTTAACGTCTTTACTCAAATACAAGAAAAAATATCTCTTTAACATATTGCTTGCTTTATGTATTTATAATTAATAATTTCATATGTTGAAATATTTTTTGTTTCTTTAATATAAAAAAGATATTTTGTTAAGTTAAGAAGAATGTTGTAAAAGGTCGTCGAGAAGTCAAAAGAGAAAAAAGAAATTCAATGAAGTTTCAAATTGATACTTTAATTTTATTTTTATTTTTTTAAAAATGTTCTACACTATTTTTTTGTTGATTTTTATTTTATTTTAAACTTTTTTATGTTTAATTATATTTTTATTTCTAACGATATTAAAATATAGTTATTTAATTATTTTTTAACTTTTATTGATTAGCATTAAATAAAATATTAAATACAATTATAAAATATTTATTGACATTTTTATCTTTTAAATAAAATAGAACTGCATTAATTAATAGTTATTAGGTCAGATTTAATTTAATATTTATTAATAGTTATGGACTTTAAGAAAATTTAATATTTATTAATTATTTAATTATTCTTAACGACTGAGATACTGGTCACTAGGATCCATAACTTTTTACCTTAAACTAAATATCCAATTCAACAATTCAATCGATATTGGAACTAATATCATGTTGTTATAAATTAATGGTCGTCCATTGATTTATATAATTACTCATATGATTGATAATCATATTATTCATTACTCTTTATGTAATATTTTGTATTTACTATTTGATTTTATATCCTTTCTGGGTTACCATATTGTATCTATAAATAGGACTCGTCCTATCAGTAATAAGACACACATACAAACAGAAGTTGCTCCCTACTCTCTCATTCTCTATTCTTCCTCTCCTTTGTCTCTCTTATTACCTTTATTTTATAACACGTTATCAGCACGAAGGTTATCCAACTGAGCGTGAAGGCATATTTTTTTTTCTCCCTAAGAACAACGCTCTACATTCCTTAACCGAGGTTCTTTCTAATCTTTTTCTCATTCACAAACTTTATCTCATTTTTTTTTGTAATGATAATTGTTTGATTTATTTTTCTCTGTCATATTATTATTATTATTATTTGATTTTAATAATTTCATACATGAAATTTGATTATATTAATATTTTATATGCTAGTTCTAAAACATGTCAAATCTTGCAAAGCTTGAATTTGCGGCCCTTGATATTTCGGGGGAGAATTATTTATCATGGATTTTAGATGCTGAGATTCATCTAGATGCAATGGGTCTGGGTGATG
>Ga0214542_1010014_pt1 | contig 14201 bp, 2 predicted proteins | sample CNSS1metaG_FD_160096 | JGI IMG/M metagenome (GOLD analysis project Ga0214542, IMG submission 160096) | Root nodule microbial communities from cowpea collected in UCLA plant growth center, Los Angeles, California, USA - CNSS1 | ecosystem: Host-associated > Plants > Roots > Nodule | place: USA...
TTCCTTTTTATTTTGAATCAATCCATCATCTTCTTCTCTTGAGCTTTGTGAAAGGAACCTTCACATCTAGATAGCTTGCTATCTTAATGTCCAGTGGGAATTTCACTTAGCTTTCTTAATCAACTCACACCATATTCAATATTCTTAAAAAGGAACAAGATGATCCTTCATCAACGTGTGAGGCTAAGGCTAAAAAGGTAGAAACTAGGAAGGGAATAAGGGAGGAAGGATCTCAAGTGGGACGTTAAGTTGAGTCAAAGCTTGGAAGATTAATCCGATAAGGTGGTGTTCTAAGAAAAACGGGTCTTTGATATATGTCGCTGAGTCGGTTGAAGTAAATAAGTACATTAAAGGATACAAAGCATAAATGATGTGACCCTAATAAGGCTTACAGCATTGGGCCAATGCCTGGGCCCATTCCTTTTTAATTTCTTTTATTTTTCTTTATTTTTAATTAAATAAATGTGTTCTAATTGGGTTTGTTTGTTAAATGCAGCCTATTTTCTAAGCTGCCAATTATTGAAGATTGGCATTGGGCCTGCGGCCCAATTCTCCTTTGCATCAACAATCACACGCTTCTTCAATTTTTCCTTCCAGCACCACATCCTTGCTGCAGCCAACACAACACGAGCCCAATTCTACAATTCATTCAGCACCTTCGAGCCATTCCTCTCTAAGTCTTGCTTTCTGCACACCACGTGTTTCATCCTTCTTCACATTACGAGAGCTTCAGCTTGTTGGGCTGCAAGCTTTCATTTCTTTTCCGCGTACGGAACCTTTAACTGCTACTTCTTCGAATCTTCACACCAACCTAATGCAATAACATTTTGTCTTCATTGGGCCGAGAATCATTTCATGCGTGCAGCCCAATTATCTTTAGGGTTCCTCTCCACGCGTCCCTTTCTCTCGTCAACGCCGCTAGCTTCTTTCTCTTTCACGCTGCTCGGGTTCCTTGTGTTGCACCTTCATCCAAAACTGACAACCCAAACAGCCAACCCAAACAAGAGTGCATCACACGTCCCTGGCCCGCATCACATGTTCTTTTCCCCTCACCCATTTCCCATTAGGATTCTTGTACACGGCCTCGTTGCCGTTAGATCCTTTTCTCTTTCACTTTCGTTTCCCTTGCCGTTAGGTCTGTTAGACGACGTTCCTTTCTTCATTCTGGTTTCCGGTTGCCTCTCCTATAAAGGGCAAGCCAATCTCATGTAACAAACAGCTTTGATGAATGAGAATGCCGGTAGAGATCACTCCCACCGTTCATCAGCTCACCCAAACCCTAGATTAGCTTTTTACCTCTTAGGGTTTCCGAAACCAGTGAGATTCGAGCCTAAACACCATACACGAACCATTCCGCTGCGTTTTCCCTCGCTTCTTGCGAGATTCAATCGGTAGAACACCGATTGGGAGAGGTTTCCAGCGACTACCGCGACGGAGGAGCCTCATCAATAAAAGTAGTGCCTGGGGTATGGATTTTGGTTTTGATTAAGATCGTATACTATTGGTTATCGCCAGTATGAGAATTAGGTTATGGTTGTCTACAAGAGGGAGTTAGTAGTGAGATGGTGGTTTCGCTACAGTTGCGACTAAGTGCAGAGTACTCGGGTTTGGTGGTGTCTCGGGATGATCAAAGAATCCATACTCAATGTTAATTGGAATTGATTCCTTTGTGAGATTGGGACATAAATGCAAGAGTGAATAGGTTATTTTCCAATCTCATCTCGGAACGATGCAATACCGAACAAAGTGGCGTTCGATGATCTAAAGAGATAAATCGACGATGGCGTATCAATTGTGGATCAAGCAGAAATGTGAGGGTAGAGTGTCGTGTGAACCAGAGTTACCTAGCAAAGACAAGCGAAGAATAGACGCAGATGATCTCAATCGTGGAAGAGTCCTAGACGTGTTTTGAGGTGGGTACTAGAATTTCACCTTGGAGTGGTGAAGTTCTTCATTGCTCTAGTATCTGAAGTAGAGTTGGTGCCAATAGTTCCAAATTGGATGTATGCAACACAAGAAAGACATAAGTGGTACGCAGATAGGAAGAGATGGTCATTGGAAGTTGAGGCGGTAAAGCAGGTGATTCTTAGGGTTCCCAAACTACAAGCATTGGAAGAACGATCAATTCAGAAAGTTGACTCGGGAGTTCATCGGCAATATAAAATTAATCGAAGGATCGATTCAGTTACATAGGAGATTGTCGGACCACCACACCTGGCGAACTTGGACCAAGTGTTTCACGTGTCACAAATAAGGATACGCATTGCAAGTCCCAATCATGTACTATAGGGGGATGATGTTCAGATCAGGATGAGGTTCAGATCAGGGAAGATCTGACTTTGGACGTGAGGTTAGTAAGAATATTGTATTCTCTGGTCATGGAAGTGAGGGAGAATGAGATCCAGACAATGAAGGTTTCTAGGATGAAGCTACGCACGAGAAGACGTGGGAAATGGAAGACCTCGCAAGACAAACATAGCCATAGTTGTTTCCAGGTAAGTGCAATTTTTGAGGGCGAAAATTCTATAAGTTGAGGAAAATGTAAGACCCGAGAAAATTAAATAAATAAATAAATATTTATTTAATAAATGTGAGGGCGAGAATTTCTAAGTTAATTAATGTGGAGAGAGAAGACAAGGAATTGTACTAGCTCAAGTGATTCAGAGACTTGGTTATATGAGAGGACTTAGGTAAGTCTTGTGTATGACATTGTGGTGTTAATTAATTACTTAATTTGTTTTGCGTGGGGATAAGATCTCGTGACTTAATGTATAGGCACATGTGTGCATAAAACACCACAAAACATGAATTTGTTGGTTGGTTGTGCTTTTGCTTTGTATTTGTTTGGGTATGGGTTTGAACCTTGGTGAACACAAAATAGTTCTTTTTGCGCTTAGATTATTTTAGCAGTGAGGAGAGATGTTCAGAAAACTCTAGCCGTCAAGATTTTTCCAAGCACACACCTAAATTCAAAGAGAGTTGGTGCTCGTTTTAGTGTGGAGGCAAATGTGTGACTCTTTGGAGCAAAAAGAACTCTAGAAGAGCTTTGATGCAGGAAATCCAGGTTAGAAGAGCTTTGATGCGTGTGCTTGTGACTTTTGTTGTATTGAGTTCTCTTTGTGTCCCATCTCTTTTGTGATTATTATGATTCTTTTTTTTTTACTTAGCGTGATGTTTAGAGTTTTTCTTTTAAATACGACACACTTATTTTTTTTATTATTACTACTATTATTATTATTATTACTATTATTATTATTATTATTATTATCATTCTTACTATTATTATTACTTTTATTTTATTTTTATTATATTATTATTATTATTATTATAATTACTATTATTATTGTTATTATTTTATTTCACTATTATTACTATTATTTTTATTATTATTATTATTATTATTATTATTATAATTACTATTATTATTGTTATTATTTTATTTCACTATTATTACTATTATTTTTATTTTATTATTATTATTATTATTTTATTATTATTATTATGGTTATTATTTTTATTTTATTATTATTTATTATTATTTTTACTATTATTATTATTACTATTTATTATTATTATTATGTTTATTATGTTTATTATTATAATTATTATTTTATTATTATTCTTTTATATATATTATTATTATTTATTATATTACTATTATTACTATTATTATTATTATTATTTTTATTATTATTATTTTATTATTACTATTATTTTTATTTTTATTTTTATTTTTATTTTATTACTATTATTAATATTATTATTATTATGATTTTTATTTTATTTTATTTTATTTTACTATTTTGTTTTATTTTACTATTCTTTTATTATTATTGTTATTAGTATCATTTTTATTTTATTTATGATTTTATTATCATTATTATTGTTTTGTTTTATTATTATTAATACTTTTTTATTTTATTAGTATTATTGTTTTATTATTATTGTTTCATTTTATTTGATTATTATTTTCATTTTCATTATTATTATTTTTATTTTTTCGTTTTATTATTATTATTATTATCATTATTATTGTTGGTGTTGTTGTTGAATTGTATTATTATCATTATTAGTATTTTATTGCTTGTGCGATATTTTGGGGCAATGGTTATGTGTTCTTCGTGCTTTGTATATTGTTTGGTTGTCTAGGATTGTGTGTTGGGTATAACACTTTGTTTTGGTGTCTTTATGTGGATTTATTGTGATTATCTAGGATGTATGAAAGCAAGGATATGCTTGTTTGTTATGTATGACCATGTGATATTGTGTACTTGAGTTCAACTTAATGATATGAAAGTGTATTTACTTGTCATGGATGCATGTTTTGCATGAACTGAGTGTCTTGTGTAAATAGGTTCTTTGGAACCTATTCTAGAGTACCAAAAACCAGTAAATTACCAGTTACTAGTGTGGCGTCTAACGGAACGGTGTAAATCGCCAGGAGATAAGCTACAAAGTGAACTCTGGATGAAAACCCGAGAGTTGGCGCTTGGCGACGGAAGTGGTTCTGCCAGGGGTGTGTTGTAGAACTGGGCCTAGACCAAAATCCAATGGGTTGGCGCCTGACGACGCCAAGTGCCCTGCCAAGCGGTCTGGAACGTGAATTAGCCTAGCGACGTGGGTGTTGCGTTAGGCGATTTGGGTGCAGAGTTGGATTGCACGGAGGATTCTACACAACTTTGGATGGTGATCTTGAGGCGATGTTTGGTTGGGGGCCTAGTTACGAGTGTAGCTTGTATTGGGGTAACACGTGGGCACTAGTGGTTGCAGTCTAGTGGTTTGGAAGTCCAGTGGAGTGTGCAAGATCGTGGCTCGTATGGATGGTTTCCGGAAGATTGCCCTCCTTGAGTTTGGTAGTCTTGGGACAAATACAGACTGCAGTTCATATTGGGGAACTCCACTTGGTGTTGCAGATTGTGGCCGTGACAAGATTATTCCCACGTGTGGACTATAGGTGGTGACCTGTAGTCGGAGGGACGAGTAGACACTCGTGGCAGTAAGTATCAACCAAAGTAACCATCAAAGGGTGTAGAATCAAGAGGCATCTAGAGGAAGATGTGAAAGTGTGGGTCTGAGGTTTGAGTGTAGCAGGGTTTTAAATTGTTATTATAATGTTCCTTATAATGCGTTTTTATTTTGAGCTCACCCTATCTCTGTGTTATTGGTGATGATCATGTAACTCGTTACATGGAAGTTGATGTTGATGTAGGAGAGCACGTGGATACTTAAAGCTGGAGTGGGGTCAGCAGGAGAATTTTTACATGAAATTATTTAAGGATTTTAAGGATTATTTTTGTAATCAGTTACTATAAATCGTTTTATATTTGTAAGCGTTGAACACATTTATGGATTTTATCTTTTAATGCTTTTAATAAAGTTTGAATTTTTTTTCCGCGTTTTGGAAAATAATTTTTGTTATTAAATGCGTTTTATTTTAGCTTCATTTTATTTTATTTAAAATAGTAATATCCAATTGGGATGTTACACTTCAAATTATAGGATTCACCTTACTAATTTAAAATATGTGATAATTGATAAAAAGCATAAACCAAAAAAATTTACAAATTCTCCATGAGAAAAACAAAACAAAACATTTGAAGATAAATCACATTTCATTAACTAGAAGGATGTATATAATATAAAAAATATATACATAATATATGTTGCTCTCTCTATGAAGATCATCTGAAGTCCTATTATTTCACAAATCTCCCATTTGCAATACCATTTGCTCATGTATATCATACGATCATTATAGGTGGACAAACAACTGTATAACAAACAATTGGGTAAACTATAATTAAATTAAAACTTATAAGTTTAAAATAAATAAGAAAAGAATCTACTAGCAATTCAGAAAAAAATAAGTACGTAGCTTTCACAAATCATACAATCTGAATCCAAACACAAAGGTCCTAATATCATAACTCATTCATATACCAAGAACCACAAACACAACCTTCGAATGACTGATGTATTGACTTGAACCTTGAGATCTTACACATGTCATTGCTCAATCACTCTTGTCTCTCAGGAACTATAGTTATAACATGTTCGGGCCTTTACTCGATCCATAAGGCATAACATGGTAAATTCTATATCTCACAATCTCAACTTTAGTCAACCACTCTAGATACGAAACTCCTTTGAATCTCACAACTAGTTGTTTTCATCTATGAATCCAATCACTAGTAGAGTTAGGATGATCTCATCTCAATCCTTATAGTCAATACACCCCACACAAAACCAAATCATTGCAATATTCTCACCCCAAGAATAACTACCTCATCATTTCATTCATATACATCTTAATTCACAATAAATATTACCAAGTTGGTAAACATAGTCATAATAAAATAGTCAAAGAACAATGTAACATCCCGACCGGATATTACGAATTTAAATAATAAAATAAAGAATTAATAAATAAACCTCATTTATTGAAATATCATTTCCTAAAAACGCGGGAAATTTAAAACTTTATTATATTATAAAGTATCGCAAAACATCTAATATAACTCAATTATAAATTCATGTTAAATCTCAAAGTCTAGTAATATAAAATATTACAATTTATTTAAAATCATAAAACATAAAAACTATAATAAAATTATCCTCCCAAGACTAGTCCCGCTTCGGCTCTATGCCTCACCAGATCCACCTACAACATCATTTGCTCTCGTGTATCACGTACACGATCATCGCCAAACACAAGCAGATAAGATGAGCTAACAGTTAAATATTGCCTATATATATATATATATATATATATATATATATATATATAACATAAACACACATCCAAACACACCAAAGGAATTCCATCCTTTGATTCAATATCAAATGGTCACCACCATGTTACCTATGTTCTACGTCTTATGATGAGTATCTCAAGATGTCTTGCTGCCACACCTACCAGTCACAACTGGTAGAGCATGTGCGAGAAACCATGCTACGGACCACATTCCATAACACTAGGTAGAGTTTCCAATACGAATAATATTCGTAACGTCCCAAGACTACCAAACTCGTCAACTTAATACTGAGGAGGGAAATCTAACTGAACCCATCCGTACGCGTTTCAACACGCACACTCACACCGGCAACAATCGCCAACTCGAGCCACAACTCAAGAGTTCCTCGTGTTCATCTGCCATCCCGAGCCACAACTCAAGAGATGTCATTTCGAGCCACAACTCGAGGAATGTCATGTGCTTAAACCCTATCCCGAGCCACAACTCTAGAGATGCGTTCTGAGGCACAACTCAAGGAACATCAGTAAGCTGACCTTCAAGATATCAGCAAAGCCTTGTAAATCACACACATCCAAAGCATGCAAAAACACTAGTTTGACCTTTGCATTATCACCTGGCGATGCTCTAGAGACGCCAGGCGACACACGCTTCCAGATCGCCTAGCGGGGGACACGTGCCGCGAGGCACCAAGCGTCTCTCCTACCACTGTTTTGCAACTATCGCTTAGCGAAACAACCTTCACCGCCAGGTGCCACGTGTCTAATACCTCACCGTTTTTGTAACTTCCGCCTGGCGGTTCGAACCACACCACTTGACGTTATACCAGTACAACAAGCCTACTGGTTTTTACCAATTTGCACAATTTACTGACTCTCTTATTACCTCAACACACACACACACACACACAAGATTCATAGACTTAGTTGAATATTATCAACAAGGCTTCCTATTATCCTATCCGATCTTATATAAAATTAATCATCTCCCTACGGTCCCATGTATGAATTTCAATCTTATAATGCCAATTGGACATTATTGTATTCTTGTGTAAATCCTTAATCCAATCCGGGTTTAGTAGTACCAAGTTCCCTTTCTAATTCACTACTTAAGTGTTTACCAATACTTCATTCATAAATTCGAACCACTCAAAGAACAGGGTCAAGGTTCTGGACCTTCCCCATAAAGCTTGCCCAAAACCATAATTTACGCTATACCATACTTTAGCCTAAGCTAAGTCTTAGAATAATTAATACCATAACAAATTAGGCAGCATTCATTCTCAGTCCTCATTCAACTAACCTCATCTATACCTCTCTCACATCACTTTACTACTAAATCCAACCAAATTCTAAGTTTAAACCAACCACCTTAATTCATGCCTTAGGGTTCTATCATTAACTATTCAAAGATATCACCAAATCCATTCTTCCAGTTCCATTTAGGATCACAATAGAACCCAAACCCAGTGTCTGCCATCACAGCCACGCAGTGCAGAATCCACTGCGTTGGCGCTTGGCAGAGATGCAAGTGCCACCAGGCGGTGCATGAAAGTCTGGGAAAATTCTATCTTTTCATTACACTTGCGAATGCCCAAAAACTCCAATACACCTTACATTGATCTTTTACCCAATTCTAGTAGATAATCATTGCTACCAAAGGTACCCATTCTCCAACCAGAGTCAAATTTATAGATTATCAACGCAATTCCAACCTCAAACATTAATAACCCTCAAATCCCCAATTTGCCAAACCCTAAAAGATATTCATGCAATTTCATCCAATTTAAACTTCAATCATGCATCATTCAACGATATATGGCATCTAATCATACACAAATAGATAAAACTTCCTTTTTCTCCGATCAGAATCATCCTAGAAACCCTAAAACACCATAATGGAACCAAAATTGGTTCGCGTCGCTTGGCGGGTGTTCATCACCGCCAAGCAATTCAACAAAACCCAAAAAACTGGCTGGTCAACACGCGTCGCTTGGTGAGTAGGGTTATGCTGCCAGGTGGTTCCTCTGTAGGAACCCATAATTGCATAGAAATGGGATGAGTCGCCTGGTGACAGTTCATCGTCCGCCAAGCAGTTTTTGGAAATTTCCAAAAACACGAAATTAGACAGTATATAAGGGATTCAGGTATAGTCATACTATATTTATCATGCAATTCATTCTTAAACAAAAATTTAATGAGTAAAGCTCCCCTAATTTGGATTCCTTTGCTTAGAATTAGAGATTTTTTAGAGTTTCTCTTTGATCACTATGCCGCCTAGCACTTCCCCTCAATTTAGCTCCTAATTACACTCAATTCTCACCACACACTCTCTGAATTCGTTCTCTTCTTCCTATGCAACAATGACAGCCACAAAAACACTCTCACTTTCCCTTAATTAGTCACTAAATGTTGTCTTAATGAGAGGTAAATGGTGCAAAACGAAAATACCATTAAAATTAAATTTAATTGTCATTCAATGGTGATTTTCTTGCCCTTTGGTTGCCTCTTTTTGTTAGGGTTTCTTTATCCTTTCACATTCATGCTAAAAGAATTTTGGCAAGAGAAAATTTAGGGTTTCTTTACCCTTTCACATTCATGCCAAAAGAATTTTGGCAAAAGAAAATTTAGTTTGTATTCACCAAGGTTCAAACCTATAACCATGTCAATGTTAAATCAATGCACAAGCATTCAACTAATTCATGTTTCGTGATAATTCTTATAAATATAAGATTATCTTATCACTCTTCATTATCCAATATATTATTAAAATAATAATAAATTAAATAATGCATAAATGGCATACATAGGACTTCCAAGTCCATTCACACAATCAAGTATTCTTAACCACTTGAGCTATTACTTTTTCACATTATGTCAATCAATAATTAATGTCATAAAGGCTCCTACTACCCACATTTATTAATTAATTAATTATTTAATTAATTAAATTTAGCGGATCTTACAAACAACATATCACACATAGCTCATTCATCACATTCTCATAAAACCTTAAATCATTACACCATGTCATACATATGTATTTTAACTCAATCCAAACTCATCTTATAACATCAATCACCTATTATTTATTTCAATTTACATGTTAATAATGTATCATTTATTTTCTATTGCATTATCATAACCACAAACTTCTAGTTGACAATCCCAACGATCAAAATTAAGAAGCATTTGTCAAAAACCACCTGTTAAAATTTTATCCTGATCCAACAGTTAACAAAGCAGGAATCAAAATTTTACCGAGACAATACAGAGTAAAAATCCAAGTGACACCCAACGCCGTGAACTTGGCACCCCGTGCCAGAACCCTTGATGCTCATTGTTAAGTGGGCGCCTAGTGCGATTAGGGGACCTCCAAATGCCATGGGTCATTGAAGTTCACTATCAAGTGAGCATGTAGCTTTGGACCACTAAAGCTCATTGACTTGAGTCTTGTAAGTGATGCCCAATGGTTATATGGTACCACCCTGCGTGTATCCGAGTTTTAACTCCCTAATTGACTTGAATAGGTTGTTCAACTCGATTATCTATGAACCTTTAGTTCCTTCTTAGTTTAAAATACCTTGTTTTAGTTCAAAATAACCATAAGATATATCAAATTGGACAATCATAGCCAAATCAATTTAGCTCCATAGACAACAATCCTAAAAACACCCAAACACAATAGTCCAAGCAATAACATCACAATTCAATTCCATTATTATACTTAAGGAAACAAAACCAAAATCAAACAATCACATAATCTCAATTAAAACCAATACACAGGTCAAAACAAATATAAGTAATTGTAAAATTACTATTAGCTACCCTTACTTGGATTGTTAGATATGTATAAGCTATGAGAAGGAAAATATGCACAAGAAGCATTTGATGAAAAACAACTGAAGTATAGCTTTCATATTGATCTATTGGAAACTTGTCCAATATATAGAGTACAATATCCCATGATATAAGAAAAAAATAAAACCTAATATATCATCACAATACATGAATATTTGATAATAATACAAGAGAAAAAATATATGATATCTCCATCAATAGAATTAAAATTAGGAGATATATGATATCTCTAACACCCCTTCTCAAGATGGGCATGAAGCTTATGAAGGCGCAACTTGAAAGTAGTAGTTTTTTTGGAGAGTAGTCGGATGAAAAGAATCTTGAGAACGCGAGAACCTTGAAGAACATGAGAACCTTGAGAGATTGGTTTAAGAAGGTCGAGAACTTGAAAAGGCCAAGAACGAGAAAATCGAGAACTTGAGAAAAACCGAGACCTTGAGAAAGTCAAGAACTTTGAGATTTTTTTTTATTATTGTTGATAATTGTTATCAACAAGAAAGAGATATACAAGAACAAATTGATTGTTTTCTCCAAGATGAAGAAATAAAGGGTGAGGAGAAGCAAAACTCACCATGAATGAAATGACAAAGAGAAGATAATGGCTGAAGGTGTTTTTGCTATGATATCATGTTAGGAAGTGGGCTTGAAGCTTAACTCAATCCAACAAAACCAGCTTGTAAGGTTAGATTTGCACCCTACTTATATAGTATGAAATTACCTTATCTTTAGTCGATGTGAGACTTCCAACACACCCCTCACTCACACCGAGGTATATACATCTCGTGCATGGGTCTAGAAATGGGTGGTTTGTTAGTGACCCGATAGAGGGTGTAACAGAATGTCCAATATGTATAAGTCATGAGAAGGAAAAATATGCAAGAGGTGTTTGATGAAAAACAACTAAAATTTAGCTTTCATATTGATCTATTGGAAACTTGTTAAATATATAAAGTATAATATCCCATAATATAAGAAAAAAAATAAAACCTAATATATCATCATAATACACGAATATTTGATAATAATACAAGAGAATAAAATATATGATATCTTCATCAATAAAATTAAAATAAGGAGATATATGATATCTCTAACATGGATAAACGCTCATAGACTCAAAAGGTGCTCCTTATACGTTTATGAACCCTTAAAAGACATATGCAAGTCCAAACATCCCACATGCAACATGTTTTCTTAAAAAAAAACACAAAAGAATGATAAAAGATGAACTTAATCTGATCAAGATTTTGATCAAGTAGAATTGTAGACCTCAACACTATAAATCTACATGTGGTCTCTGATTGTCAAAAAAAAAAGAATGATGAAGTCAGAGATCTAGAAAGAAATGTTTAGAAAAAGTTTTAGAGAAATAATGATTCTTATAAAATGAATAGAAAATCTTTGAACTTTTCATAAATAAAATAATTGAAAGTCATTATGAAAATCACTATTACTTTTGAACTAAGTCTTAAAACAAACAATAAATACTTGTCATAATAAATCTCTTTTCGGTTCTTGTGGAGACAATGTCATTTTTTATTTAACTTTTTATCATGTTATTAAAATAAATAAAAAAATTTAAATGTTTAAAATAATGATTTAAACTATTAAAACGAGTTTGATCCGATAAGTTAGTTCTATAAATTTACAAAATGAACATGAACATGGTTAAATAGAAAAATGTATGACATTAATAATAATTATGTCTAAAAATATAAAAAATAGTTTTATTTCATGAAAAATATATGTGATAAGTTATGCATCAATCACTATATTAAACTTAAAATTAATTTAATTAAAATAAATTAAATTTTAAAAGAATGTTTTTATACCTAGTATTTTTTGTTTTATATATATATATATATATATATATATATATATATATATATATATATATATATATATATTTTTTAAAGTAGACCAACGAAATCAGTTAATATAATCCAAGATGAAGTTAGGAAAAAAAAACTATAAACTACATTAGAAATGGATTAAGTTAGATCCATTAGATGATATGTGGGGCCGATATTTGATGCTTCAAATTATTCCTTGACTCAGCAAATGGATAAGAAATTATACAGTTTGAGATATGTCTGAGACCCCACTTTTATTTTTCTTTTAAAAAAAACAAAGAAAGGAAATAATTTATAAATATCTAAAACATTGATCAACATATAAAATATATTTAGAAAGAAAAAAATATATGATAAAAAAGAAAATCAAAAAGAAAAAAGAAATGATTAATATATATATATATATATGTATGTATGTATGTATAAGAAAAATATATGTGTATTATCTAAATTAAAACAAAATCATTTGTCTTTATCTGAATTGGGCCCAGTTATCCTAAAACCTAATTAATTATTAAATTAAAAAAAAAAGCAAATGGAAAATGCTTTGTAGTGATTATGTCAGACAAATGAAGACAATGCTACTAACAACTGATGGAGGAGACTTCCATTGATTTTGACAAGGATTTGATTAGGGATAAAATATATTTTAATACACATTTTACACTCATTATTTTGTTATTAATATGTGATTCAATATGGTGTTATTTATTTAATAATTCTTTTAAAATATTTATTATTAAATTAACCTTTGATATAACTTTTTTAAAATAAGCAAGTATTTCTTAGATTTATCATGCACCACACTGTATTATTAAGGGGCCATGATTTTGTTTAATAGTTATTTTTTTTATATAGAATTATTTATTAAGTAGTGTTATGCAAACGATAAATAATGTTAAAAAACTAACTATTCTCATTATGTCAATTCATCATTTTTGTTTTAAGAGTGTTAACCGTGTTTTCCAACACACTTTTTTGATCAATTAAAATTTACTAAAATCTCTAAGCTTGGTTGAACAAAATTAATTGTAGTAAAAACAATTTAAACTTACAATTATAGTTGTTAGGATTTACATTATATAATAATATATTGTGGAATGATTGTATAAAATCATTTATTACAAACATGACTTGATCAGCAAGTAAAAAAGTAATAATTTCATTATTCACGAGAAAAGATTGTTAACAACAAAAAACACAGCAAAATGTATTTTTTAACATTAATTTCAGTTCTTATTTTTTAAAATAAGCAAATTTGTATTCTTTTATATCTTACTCCTACCTAAGAAAGAAATTTGCCATAGTCTAAAAAGTAAAAAATAAAACTAAAACAACTATTATTAAAGAAATAGAAATTAAAATCTGTTTTCTGAAACAATCATGTTATTAAGTTGAAATATCCATGAAAAAAACTCACCGATTAACTTCAATACTTTATGACTTACAATATTTAAATCACAGATTATTTAAAAGGATCGAGCCCATTTTCCTAAAACTAACTATTTATTTATTTATTGATAAATGAAGTCAATTTCTATGAAAATGTGAAGGAATTTAAAAATCTTATCCTTGAAATACATTTATTTTTAAAATGATGTACTTTCTCTGTCATTTATTTTGGCTAGATTAGAAGCGAAGTCAGTAAGAATCGATGATTACCAAAACGAGAACTTGATTACCACAAAATAAAAAAAAAAAAAAAAAAAAAAAACCACATGTGCGTCACACGTCTA
>Ga0214542_1010015_pt1 | contig 14199 bp, 10 predicted proteins | sample CNSS1metaG_FD_160096 | JGI IMG/M metagenome (GOLD analysis project Ga0214542, IMG submission 160096) | Root nodule microbial communities from cowpea collected in UCLA plant growth center, Los Angeles, California, USA - CNSS1 | ecosystem: Host-associated > Plants > Roots > Nodule | place: USA...
GGCGTGCTTCTTCCATTCTTCATCTTCTATGCTTTCCATTTTTATTGTTTCTTCTTTCATTTTGCTCTTTAGTGTTGTTATTGCCGTGTGTGTTTAAGCTTGAATCCAACTCTCTTCTTCCTTTCATAAGCTTGAGAAATGAACCTTCACATCTAGATAACATGCTATCTTAATGTCCAGTGGGAATTTTCAAAAAGCTTTCTTAAACAACTTCACCATATTCATAACTCTAAAAGGGAACAAGATAATCCTTCATCATTTTCTTAAACTTACCAATCACTGGACAAATGGGTGCAAAAAGTGAAGCGAGAGTGAAGTGACCGAATATTCGAGCTTGAAACGTTCGAGAACTTGAAATGTTGAGGCACTTTAAACATTAGGGCGCTTGAAATGTCAGGGAAGAGAATTCAAAATGTTGGGAGGAGAAGTTGAAAGGTTGAAATAAATGAGAAGCGACAGATAAGATTGGGAAGGAGAAATCAAGATAAAGGATCGTGAGAATAAGGGAAAAAATCCCGAAAGAAAAGGGAAAATTTTCAAACTTAGAGGGAATTTGAACGCGAGGAAAATTTTAGTATTTAGATTTATTAAAATATGTCGGTTAAAACCGTTGTATTTTACATGTAAAATATGGCGGTTTAAAAAGTGGCGGTTAAAACTGCCACATTTTACATATAAATTGTTACAGTTCAAAAATCGTCGTATTATATTGTAAAATGTGGTGGTTTTTAACAACCGCCATAATAAAATCATCACAATTTACATGATTTTTTGTAGTGACTCAAACTCAAGTTCTCTCACACAATCAAGTACTCTCAATCACTTGAGTTAGTACTTTTCCACGTCACCTCAATTAATAACTAATGTCATAAAGGCTCCTACTACCCGTATTTATTATTTAATTAATTAAATTTCACAAATCTTACAGTTTGGACATCTTGAATCACCTGTTGTACATTCACATCATTAACACAGGATTGATAAATCCTATTTAACAATTTTGCTTGCATCTGGTGTGTATACAAGGCCTTGCACTTAACTTGTTCAATCCTAGACAAAGCATTCACTGCTACATTTTCTCTTCCCTGCTTATATTCAATGGAGAACATTGTTAGCTTAAGATGAAGTTTAAGATAATGCATACACAAGAAACCATAAATACAATGCAGGAACAAAAGACAATAATTAAAATGACTAAAAGCAACAATGCAAATCAAGAAAACTCCATGTTCTTTGTTGGACGAGTATAGATGACCTAATTGCCAACTACCTCAAATTCTGAAAATATTTGCCACGTATCTGTCGTTGGGCGAATTTGGTATGCTCGTTAGGCGAGTGAATTTGCTGAACAAGCAAAAATATAGAGAGCAATTGTTCGTTGGGCGAGCTCCTTTGCTAGATGAATGGATTTGCGAAAGTCCTTGATTTGCTAGGCCAAGCTTCTTCGTTGGGCGAATGATAAAACAAGGGCTAAGTGTTCGCTAGGAAAATGTGTTCGCCTAATGAATAGGTCCTATTCTTGTATTTTTTATGAAATAAAAATGCAAAATTTAAATGTTGGGTTGCCTCCCAGTAAGTGCTAGTTTAATGTCTAATAGCTCGACCTTTGATAAGCACAGGTTCATGATTAGTTCTTCTTGTGTGATTCTTCTTTTCACACTTGAATGGTTGTAGCTTTTTACTGATCACAAATTTTGTTGTTCCATAATAAGGCTTTTCAATCTCTATTCTCCCATCAGCTTTGATATCTTTAATAACCCATAGACTCAACTGATTTTTCTTCATTTTAGTGGAAAAGAATTTCTACTTAAATTTCCCTAACGTAATTGGTTGGCCTAGTCTGAATTCATTCCCTTCCAACAAAGGGTAGTGATTAATTATAACATCCTTTTTTCTTTCTTGTTGTTGTGGAGCAAAGCAACTAGAACAATTTTTCAATAACCTGGAAACTTATCCCAACTTACTTGTCTCAAACAAGACTTCCTTAACAGCACTAAAATCCTTTGCTTCTAAGTTGTATATTCCTTCTAACATACTAAAATTTACTTCCTCCTCTTGGTCTTTGAGTTGGAGCTTGCCACCATCAACATCTATTATAACTTTTGTGGTTTTCATAAATGGTCTTCCAGGGATGAAAGGAACCTCAACATCTTCCTTCATATCGAGTACGACAAAATCCACTAGAAAACTTGTGCACCTTCACCAGCACACCCTCTGTGACTCCATAGGGGCATTTGATCGATTGATCTGCGCGTTGTAAAGTCATCCTCATTGATTTGACTTCAAGACCCTTAATTTTCTCAAGCATAGGTAAGGACATCAAATTAATGCTAGCTCCCAAATCAATCAATGTCTTCCCAATAACTAAATTTCAAATTGTGCAAGGAATAGTAAAGCTACCAAGATCTTTAAACTTTGAAGGGAGAGCCTTTTGAATGGTAGCATTGCAGTTTGTTTGAACCTTCATGGTGTCTTCTTCTATATACTTTCTCTACTTCATCAACAAATTTTCAAGAATTTTTCATTTGCAGACATTTGTTGTATTGCTTCAGAAAAAGGAATTTTGATTTCCAATTGTTTGAAGATCTCCATGAATTGAGTGAACTACTTCTCCTTATCTTTCTTTGTTGGTAAAAGAGGATATCAAAGGATTTTCTCCACATTTTATTCTTTTCTTCTCTCAAATTTATCCTCCTCTTTTTTATTTTCTATTTTTTCTTTTTATCTTCACCTTCTTTCCAATGTCCTTCTCTTCCTCTCTCTTTCTTCGTACACATTCCCACATCGCGTTAGAATAGCATTACAATGCTCTTTTGGGTTTACCTTTGTTTTGGTTGTATTCAAATTTTTCTTCCACTTTCTTCGCCAATTGACCTAGTTGTGTTTCCAAATTATGAATCGAGGCTTTCATGCTCTTGTGATTTGAAACAAACACTGGAATGAATGGTTGAAGGGTCTCCTCCAATTTCCTTTGTCTCTCGTCCGAGGAGGGTTTTTGTTGTTGTTGCCTACTGAATGGTCCAGCTCATCCCATGCTTGGATGGGACTTCCATCCTTGATTGAAATTGTCATAGTTTCCTTAGCGGCATTGATTTTCTATGCAGTTAATAACCTCCTGCAGATTACTTTGCACGACACTTGCCTATTAGTATGATTTCCTTCACACAACACACAACTTTGCACTTGTGGTTGGTGTTGTAGTTGGGATACGTTATAGATCTCCTATGGCAATGATGATAGCTTCTTATTGGGCACCTTCATTTGTTCTGTCATTAGCTTATTTTGAGCTAAAAATGCAATGTGAATTTGTAGTTCTAACATTCCTTTCTTCTGAAGTTGAGTGCATTAATCCTGCACTTCATAATCGTTCGAAGTCATGTTCTCTATCAATGCTTTGGCTTATGTAGGTGTCTTGGATTTGATCATGCTTGTAGTTGAGGCGTTCAACATCAACTTGGTTTGAGCTCTAAGTCCCCTTAGAATGATTCATCCCCTTTGAATCATTCTCATGTTTGGCTCAAGGTTTCTTCATAGTCTTGTTGGAACGCTAAAATCTCTTGCCTTCCCTGATTATAATTAACCTTAGATTGAGGGAAAAAATTTTGAAGAAATTTTTGTACTTGATCATCCCACTCGTCCAGGTTATTCTTAGGGAAAGATTGTAGCCATACCTTTGCATTCCCTGCTAAGGAAAAAGTAAACAAACTCAAGCGAATAACATTGTCATGTACCTGGTTGATTTTCACCGTGTTGCAGATTTCCAAGAACGTGGTGATGAGTTAATATTTTTGCCCTCATTTAATATTTAAAAGAATTTTTGTGCTTAAGGATTGATTTAATCATGATTTGTGATTATTGGATTTATTGAGTTTGTAAGATAAAATTGCGTAAAAAGTGATTTTAGTTTCATAAAATATTATTGAATATTCTGAAGTTTGTTGATGCATTTGAATTTTAATTTAGGTCATTAAAAGTGTGGATTTGAAATGTTTCGAGTTATAAGTTAAGCCCAAGATTAGTAAATTCTGGAAAGAAATAACTTAAGAGCTAAATGCACCCTCATTTTTTATTTTACACACTCCTTTTTCAAGTAGACCACCCAAAAACTTGTTTTGCACCTATTTTCTACTAAGTTGCATCCCTCCTTCCACTCACTAAATCAACTTAACCATATCATGCCATGTGACAATCCCCAACTTTCAAACTTGTCCAACCACATTTTGACATGTGTCATGATCCTCCATTCACTAAATTGGCCAATCATACATTGCCATGTCATCATCTCACACATGAAACCCTATCCTCCATCTTCACCCTACCTGCACCTATAGATTTACACCACCGCAACCTCGCCGACAGCCACTAAACCATTCATGTCTGAGTCAACAGCACACCATCGCATTGCCCAGAAACGCTGCAACCACATCAAATAGAAAACGTCTCCAACCACCATGGAATCACCATCTTCACCACGAACATGCAACAATGCTGGCGACAAATGCAAATTTCACCATCTTTTTCACTGCAACAGTAGCGCCTCTATTGAAGCCATTGAAGCCCTCGCGCACTAGTGGATTCGACGTCGTTCTCCACTATAAATCAAACCAACCTTCATGAACCTGCATCAGAGTTCCACTACGATGAAGACACAATGTGCATCAACCACCACTATATCATCGAAATCGCACTCAAAATGCTCCCAACAGAGACGTGAATTGCATCATACCACCACCGCGCTTGAAGTGCCATCATTTCCATGCATTAACCATTGCAAACGCACACAAAACCCTCACGAAACCAAATTGAATCACACTTGCACCTTTAAGCCACTATGCAAACCACCACAATCATCTACACCAAACGTAAACATGGAAACCCTTAACATACTACAACCTAACCTTAATTTTTGGGAGAGAAAAAGATCTGCCACATGGCAGCATCTAATTGCATACTCAATGCATCAAAATTATTCAAATTATGGTTAAACAAGAGGGACAAAATTTGAAATTGGAAAGAAATTAAGTTGCTGAATAATTGATTAAATATTTTTCATTAATTATCTTTAGTATATCTCAAATTGTCAACATAGAAAATCTTCCAAATATTTTTAGAAGTTGATAAAATTTGTTAATTATTTGAAAGATATTATATCAAAAGATAAAAGATTATAGCAACAGAAAAGAAAAAGTTCAAGTCCAATCAATGTCTATATAAAGAGATCCAAGGGAACAGAAGAAAGACCATTAACAACTCTCTAGTTTTTGCAGCTACCATCACATCTCACTTTCTTTCCATTCCACTTTTCATATTCTTCTTTCCCACACTTGTCCTTAAGCAATTTCAAAACTTTCTTCTAAGGTATTTTATTCCATATTTTATTTGGCCAAGTAGCTAAGAATAAGAAATGTCTCGGTCATATCAAATCACGCATATTCACCTAAGATGCAAAACAAAAGAATCAAGCTAAACATTTGAGTGTAAACAAAACATGAGCAAGTCACTCAAGAAAAATAGGAATGGCACATGATAGTCCATCCTTTACAATAAAGCTCATAACTCACAAGGTCAAAACTCTTTCACAAAAGATTTACTCCAGAAATTCTCAAATCAACCAATTAGTAAATCGTAGAAACAATTCACTCATTGCACATGACTTTTATTTTTCCAAAATTATGACCGTCCTAGTTACTGAATTAAATCCTAAAATGCATGCAAATATGTTTTATTGAAAGTAGGGAAATATTTTTGCTGGATTTCTTATGAGACATATTGTTTAAAAGTTTCACTAGAAAGTTAATACTTTCACAATTTTCTCAAAAAGAAATCACAATTTTTTTTACTACCCCATCTAGTTTGTTCACTACTAACTTGGTAATACTGAAATTGTCATAGTTAAGTAGTGTTAATTTGATTGCTTCACGATAGTGTTATTACATGGCCAAGTGATTATATGGGTTTTCATGTGATAACCCATGAAATTAATTACTCTACATCAATGTATAAGGCGGGCTTCATATCTATATTTTGTGCAACTATGGTTTTGCTTGACAATGCTGTTAAAATTAAGTGGGGATGTTGAATGTGGCATAGTCTTCCAAAGTTTGTTGTCTTTCACTTGTTCTACCATATCCACCTCTTCATCGTGATATGATGGTTGGATACGTGTGTGATCAAAGAAATTTGTTGTACTTTTTGCAATTGTAGAAGAAATTTCTTATGCTTCCTTGAATAGTCTTATCTTGATATTGTTGTTTCTCAGAGTTGTTCTTTCAATCTCTGGATTATGGAGTAATTGATCAATCGGGACCCTACATCTCAAGCATAGTAGAGAAAACTAAAAGGAACACGTTAACGATGTTACCATACAATGTAAATTACAACACATCATGAATTCAACTCTTCCAAAGTTGAGCTTTTACAAATTAAAGGATAAAGCAATAATCATCAATTTAAAAAAGTCATTAATACTATTGTAAAATTCCAAAGTTTTACAAGCAATAATTATCCCTCTGAACTTTATCTTCCGAAGTGAATTTCACAATTTAGTAGCCAAATTTTGCAATTGGAACTAGAAATTCGGGACTGCTATAACTCCATAATTTGAGGGAAAAGATAGTTAACAAGCACCGTAACAGAATCCAAAGTTGATTCAAATAATTAATTTTCTATTTTCTTTACTAGATGAAATAAGGTCCGTTATCCAAGATACACTGGAAGAGAGTAAATAGACTTGCTACTATCTGTCCAAGTTGAATTAAGAACAAGTACTCCTTAACAACTCTTTAATATTATATGCAGTGTAATGTATGATTACAAAAATGATATGAGGTAGCAGCATACCTAGAAGCAGGAGTTGCAACTAAGACATTAACCAATTGAGGAGTTAGTGGTGATCTCTTCATTAATGATGACTAGCTAGGTAAATGGTTAGGAAAACTATGAAGTAGTTGATTGAAAGGTGCAATCATATAACAAGACCACAAATAAGATGAGGTTATCAAGCAGATGCCACGCTATACAGGCCTCCAAAATACGATGCCTTAAGTTACCAACTGCAAGAAAACACGTGATGAGTTAGCACTCACAAACAAACGAGGTATAATCATGGGCCCAAGATAAACACAACATACCTTTATAAGAGAGCCACAACTAAAAGCATTATTGAGAAAGTTTTACTGGGATAACTGAACATATGTTGAAATTAAACCCACTAAAGTGAGGGTTAGCATAAAAGGAATCCAAAAAAAAAGTCTTCTTTGTTTGGGTAATTGTAAATGCGTGTCCATATATACTTGTAAAAGAGATAAATCTTAATTAGCTATTAAAAATTCAATTTATTTTGACCAAATTTTTTATATAATATTTTAATACTAAGCCAAAAAATGGTTAACTACAAAAGGAATATTCCACTGGAGTTATGATAAAATACAAACCACAACGAAAAAAAAACACAATTAATTTGAACTACAAGACATAAAAGATGATATAGAAAACAATAAAAGCATAACAGAGGTTGCTTATTTTGAATTGAGATTTGTTTTCTTACACCTAAAAACAGAAGAGGTAGCGAGAGAAAGATAAATAGGTTTATATTGAAGACTGAAAAATGTTTTTCAAACAAAGTTACAAAGGATCCTTAAATAGTGATATAACCGAAACCAAAATCATTATGATTTTTTCAACTTACCATCAAAACTTAGTTTCCAGCCAGGCGCACAAAGAGGTAGTGGCAGAGCATATGAAGCTAATACTTCTAAAGACGATAAGTTACCAATTCATTCATGTATTAAAAATTTAATCCAATATTAAACATCAAGCAAACTTGTGCAATTATTCAAAGTTTTCTAACACCTTTTTTGGGAAGAAATGCTCAGGTCTCTCCCTGAAGAAACCCCCAAATTTATCTGGAAAAGAAAACCTAAACCTTCCTTGATTCAAACTTCTTAGTAATCCATTGAAAAATAAAATCAATGATTCAAAACTCCTAAAATAACAAAACAAATAAAATAGAAAGGATGAGATGATTGTGAGAATGATTACCACCACGATAAAGTGATAAAGTGAGTATAATGACACGGGGAGGGGCGAGTAATGGAGAGGGAAGAGTCACGGTGAGGGACAAATCATAGTGAGGGGCAAGTCATTATGAGAAACGAGTCACAATGATGAGTTTAATAACGAAGGAAGATGAGGAGACCGTCGTGACAAATTGTGAGGATGGTGTGCCTAGGTCACAAGCAATGAGGAAAGGTGATGAGATGGTAGGTAGGGATTCATTTGGTGTAAACATTTACTTTTAGTAAAATTCTGGGTGGAGGGAGAAAATTTTCGAAGGAAATAAAAGTAAAAATAAAAAATAAAATAATTAAATAATATAGTAACCGATTTAATGACTGATTTTTCTTGACTAAAAATCTGGTTACTATTTTAGTTACTGATAGTAACTGAAATTTTCAGTGACTGATTTTGGTCACTATTTAACGTATTTCTAGTAGTGTATGTGGTTAAAACAAGAATAAAACATGAGATTATGGAAAATAATTATATTGAATGAAGAATTCACAAAAAATATATTACACCCAAAATGAGGGAGTTAGCTACTCCTATGCATACTGAATACTAGTCTGATGATGAAATTCAATGCTTCCATCATTCAGAATGCCCTTCTACCTTCGAGCGTAGAGATTTCAAGTTTCTTTCTCTCCAATTGTGTGTTTTTGACCTATGTCAGACCCTCAATTTATAGATTTTCATAACTAGACTGGACCTAAAATTTGGATTGGATTTTGTACTTGGATAAATTTTAATAGATAATCCTTGATATATATTAATCTTTGGAGATTTCATATCTTTGAATATTCTTCAATTATTCTGACTTGTGATTTGAGTAACCAACTTTGTGGATATCTAGTAGTGTTGATAATCTTTGATTATTCAATATTCCACTCATTTTGTTGATAATATTCCCAAATCTCTAAGATTTTCACTTATTTGCAAAATATAATCTACACATTTATCTTTTCCACTTTTATTGAATAAAACCTAAAATATTAAATAATATCCAAAAATAAAATAACAATAAGATATAAATAAAATAAAAACATGATAATGCCAATTATGAGTGTGAATTAAAATATTTGTAAAAAATAATAGTTAGAGAAGGCTATCCCTAAGCTAATTTTAAAAATAATGTAAAGAGTTAGACCTTGGTTGAGATAAAATTAATTTCTAAAGTAGAAAATCATTTTAAGAAATAATAAATAAACGAGTTAGACAAGTTAAAACTAATTTTAAAAATAATACAAAGAGATGGGTACGTCATCGCTACACTAAAATTAATTTTAAAAAATTTTATAGAGAGAGGATTAGACCGTTTGCTAATGGGTGAAATTTTTATTTTTTTTAAATTGTTATATTTTATACTAAGTACATGTTTGAAATTATAAAAAAAAAAAAACTACAAAAAGCTCGCTAATGTGAAGCATCATTTTAAAGAATTATATATGGAGATGGTTAGACCTTGCTAAGTTAAAACTAATTCAAAAAGTAATATAAAGAGAGGTAAAATTCTTGGTAAGATAATTAATTTTTATATCAGAAAATTATTTTAAAAATAAAATAGATAAAAAGTGTTATACCCCCACAAAGTTAATACTAGTTTTAAAAAAGATACAAAGAAAGGGCTAAGTTTCGCTAAAGAATTAACTTTTAAAAAATCCAGAGAGAGTGAGATCGTCCTGAAACTTTTAATTTTTTAAATTATTAAATTCTATATATAAATGGTGAGTACAATGAATCGATACTATTTACTTTCGATTTTTGGCCTATATTACTTTCTTTTTGCTGAATGAAGGCATTCTAGTAGTGACTTTGTTATAATATATTATACCAAACATATCATTAAAGTTTGAAAAATAGTCTTCTTTTTTATCTTCATAACATTGTCTTCTTAAAAATAATGCCTTTCCCATCTACACGTTAGAGTAATAAAACAAATTTAAAAGTAACGTTGACATGATTTTAATATACTAATTGACATCTATATCGGTAGATCTAGCTCGAAATAAATAATTACCTTTATTCACCTTTTCTAATTTATTATTTTTGTGATATTCATCTCTATTAGCATTTTGTTTTGATAATAAACGATATATAAAGTCTTATACACCACTCTAAAAAGTTAATTATTTTATAATAGGAAAAAATATATTTTTTAAATTAATAATTACAGAAAACACGAATATTTTTTAACGGAAAAACCTTTTAGATGGAAATTATAAGTCATTGAAATTAAAAAAAGAAAAAGAAAAAGCAGATATATTATATTTAATAAACACTACAAGATAATTTCTAATAAATAAACAATATATACAATTATCTAACATAATAGTGTTCACAAATAAGAAAAAAAATTGAAAAAGTCAAAATAGAGTCATTAAAACGAATTTCTTTTTCTTTTCTTGGTCTCGACCTTTCCAATTGAAGATCTAACTATTGGAAACGAAGATTATCCTTTATAAAACTGCTGTTTAAAAATCCTATTTTCTTTAGATACTGAAACAAGAATGAATATTCGTGACTTCAAGATGAATATGCCAATTTACATGGCTATGGCTCACACTACCTACCATTATTTTATTCATCAGATTATCTCTGGCCATGAACAATTTTGTGGTGATTGTTGTCTCAGTTTCTCACTTTGTTTGTTTCTCTTCGATTTGTAAGAACCTCATGCCAAAAGTCTTTGGTAAACAAGTGTCCCAAGTTTCCACTATTCAATGAATAATCTACAAGAACAATCTTTGTTATAAATTGAACTTTGATAACTTTATTCACCTTAACGTCTTTGTGAATCATTGAAAGTGAAAATCTTTTCTAAAAGATGAACAAAGATTTTTTGACTCTACGATTCTGAAAAATTGACATTCCCCTCCATATGCAAAAGACAAAATGTTCAAAATCAAACTAACCATGATAATTACTACAACACCATCTTCCTAATCACACGTGCCAAATCAACCGACAATGCCACAAAGAACTCAACACGTGTACAGCAGTATCTAGGCTCAAAAAACGATAATAACTCGTCCTCTTTAGACAAAACCTACAAATAATCTCAATCTGTTTAGGTGATGTTTTCTTACAAAACCAGAATCTCACCTTAATAATTTATATTTTAAATCAATTTTATTATATTATGACATTATAAAATAAAATTCTAATTATGATAAAGAATAACTAGAAAAACTTGAATGGTTGTAATAAATGTTTTTCTACCATGTGATTTACCTCTAGCGCTGCAAATGTTGCTGTTTTAGTCTTTTCTTCCTGCAATTTAATAACAATTCTTTCGTTTTTAACTGATTTTTAAGGTTTATGTATTAAAAATTAAAAGTATAATAAACTATTTTTATCCTAATAGCTATGAAGGTTTACTATTTTAATTTTTTCTTCACAATATTAATTAAAAGTTGGATACAAAGTAAAGCTATAATTAATTAATTTGAACAAAAAAATAACTAGAATAATATAAATCTCTTAAAAATTCTACAATTTAAAAAAAAAAAACCAAAACTTACCTACTTACCCCTCTTCCATTAAGGAAATATTAGTTCAGAAAGTAAAACTCTAATTTTGAATGCATTAATCCAAAATTTTCACAAGAGTTTCTTTATTAAGATCAAGTTAACCTAATATGAAGATTTTATAATCCAAAATTTAAAAGGGGTGTAAGATAAGATTGTTAAGTTAAAAGATGAGAGATAACATGTTTTATCAGGAGTGGTCCATGATGTGCCAAGGATAGTAGAGACAAGCTTAATCCTTATGCAGATGAAGTTAACAAGAGTTGCCAAACTTGGACCATGTTTATCATATAGTAAAAAATGGCTTAATATATATATATATAAGCATTTTTGGTGACCACAAAGGCAATCCATACGTGGACCAATTAGCACTACCCCTTTTAATCTGATTCTATATAACACTTCCATTCATTACCCTTTGGTCTGCACTTTACAACCCTTTTACAAGAAACTACTTTTGCTTTATATCTTTGCTTCATTTTAAGCTCCATCATTTCCAACTTTTTTGTTTGGTGAGGAAATTTTTGCATTGGTTCATCATGCTTGAAGGCAAGGCTGTGATTGGTGAGACTGACATGCTTCAGACCATGCAGCAAGATGCCATGGATTTAGCTTCCAAAGCTCTTGATGTCTTTGATGTCACTGAAGCCATTGAGATTGCCAGATTTATAAAGAAGGTAAATTCAAAAAACAATCTCTCAAACAAGTACTGCTTTTTATCATGAAAAAACAATAACACTTCACATGAACTGCTTAAATCCTCTCAAAATGATCTTGTAATCGAAATGAATCACATGATTAGAGTGCATTCCAGTAAAATTCTATTTGTTTTATTTGAAGAAATTGGTAGCAGAAATGAGTTTCTTAATTGAATCAACTTTGGTAATTTTGTTTGAGTTGTTGGTGCAGGAATTTGACAGGATGCATGGACTTGGTTGGCAGTGTATTGTAGGCACTGATTTTGGTTCATTTGTGACCCACTGTTGTGGCTGTTTCATCTATTTCTGTTTAGGTAACTTAGCCATTTTGCTCTTCAGGGGCTCAGCTTCTCCAGAGGCACATGAAAATCAATTCTCAGTTCTAGAGGCTGCAGCCAAAGCATAATTAATTAATTTAATTGCTTAATTTTCCCTTTCTTTAGATACTTTTGTATTTTGTTCATTCCATGTAATGATAATTGATGTAGGAAGAAATGGAAGGTTCTAGAGAGAAACAATTTGCAAGAGGCATATAAATTATACTTTTGTTACAGAAATATGTTTTATTTTAGATGTAAACTATTTTGCCTAATTTATCTCGAAAAGTATAAATGTTTTCAGTTGTCCTCGTAGTAGTGTAAACTTCAAATATAACATTAACAAATAATTAATAGAAAAATTCAAATTAAAGAAACTTGTTGAAAAACTATTGCATTATGTGATCCGCTTAATACGTCGTAACATTTATCTTGATCTGATGTACTTATGTCTTCAAAGTCAAACAATTGTATCCATGCAATACTACAAGATACAATAACTCGAAATTAGTCTATGAACTTGAAATAATTTCTTTACTAATGAATTACTAAAACACAATTACCTAGTCTCAATATTTTTCCATATTAGCTCGTACAATGGTGATCACCCGTTGCATTAGATAGTATTTGCAAAATAAATAAAGGTGTATTTACTGAAATTAATTACCTTACAATGCACCTATATAAGTTTTTGTGATCTTGCACTTGGTCGACACTTCAAAAGGTTATATCTAGAGTAAAAATTAATTAAAAAAACTAAAATTGCAAGAATATATAAAAGGCGATATACACTGCAGCAACAAAGAAAAAATCAAGGGGAATCTAGCCGCAATATCTCATAATTCAATAGTGAAGATGAAACCCTTTCCTTTTTCCCTTAGTGATGCTACAAAAGATTAGCTCTACTTACAACCAACACCCATAACCTGATGGAAATAACCCTAAGGGTCTACAACATGGAACAATGACTAGGCTCATTTTCATTTCTTGCATGTAAATATATAAATAAAGGTAGAATATTTGTATAGGATTAGTCTTTTTACTTTTCATTATAAAGTTTAGGTATAATTAGTCGCAACGTACCCAGTTTCGTCCCAATGTGTCTAAATGGTAACCGCTTTTAACTTTGCATCTACTTAGTACCCAAATTAGTTAATTTGCATCAATGTGGTCCCTTTCGTTAACTCCGTTAAATAAGATAACGTTTGACTGAGTTGACCAGTTAAATGAGAAAAAATGTTATGATGTGGCACGAGAGTAGTGTGTAATGTGGAACAGTGCAGCCTAAGAGGAAATTGAAAAGAAAAAAAGGCACGAATTGGGAATAGAATAGAATAGGGGTTTTCTGGAGTTAGGATTTACGAAATTTGGGCCATTTCATGCATTGGGGACAAAATTGAAGGTGTAATTGACATCAAATTGGCAGCTATTTGGGATTGCAGGTGCACAAACCATTTGTTTTTGTCGTTGATTTGATTGCATTATTTGTTGTTGGGATGGTGGGGTTTAGGGTTAGTGGTTGAATGTTGTGCGTGGTTTAATTTAATGGTGTTTTGGGTATTCTGAAGGAGATGGATTATGCCAATGTGAAGGAGATGT
>Ga0214542_1010021_pt1 | contig 14194 bp, 7 predicted proteins | sample CNSS1metaG_FD_160096 | JGI IMG/M metagenome (GOLD analysis project Ga0214542, IMG submission 160096) | Root nodule microbial communities from cowpea collected in UCLA plant growth center, Los Angeles, California, USA - CNSS1 | ecosystem: Host-associated > Plants > Roots > Nodule | place: USA...
ATCACACTCTTTATATATATATATATATATATATATATATATATATATATATATATATATATATATATATATATATATATATATTGCATTTTCACACCTTAAATAGTATGCTAGGATAATAATTGCTAAAAAAAAATTTCTGTTTTAATCTTTATTTTTTATTTTTTTTAGGTTGACCCATTTGAGTAAGCGAAAATATTTTTGAAACACATATAATCTTATATAATATTACTTCACGTGCACTGAGATTTAAACAACGAATATTGAAAATAAATAATATCAATAAAAATACTAAAACACTACAAGAAAACTTCTAAATACTAACTAATTTTAGTGACTAATTATTATTATAATAGCTATATTAAACAATTTAGATACCAATTTACAAAACTAAAAATTTATTACTTACTAAAATGGTCAATAAAAAGACTATAATTATTCATTAAATTGACTGTTAAAATTAATTACAAAGGTTTGACTATTAAAATTAAATTATTTTTAAATTAGTCTATAATTAATTAATGACAAAGTCATAAAGAAGATTTAGGAGAAGAAACATTTGATATAGACATACCTTGAGAGAAAAACTAACTAGCAGAAAGAGAGTCCAAAGGAGAACTACCTCAGAAAACAACTATATTATGGTTACAACAGAAATATAACATATATAATCAATAATTTTTTATTTGTAAATCAGTATCTAAATTCGTCATAATATTTTTTGTTTTTAAAAATAGAATATTTTTGTTAGTGAAATAAATGCCAGATATCATTTACATATATATTAATGAAAGTATAATTAAATTAATAAACCCACTTAAGGAAATAAACCAACTATATCGTTCAGTCTTATTTGATTAGTTCCTATAATTTAGTTACAGGAATTAAGGTATTTTAATGAATTTAAATTTATGCAACATAATTTTCTTTTTCGATCTTCAGTCTCTATAATTTAGTCTTAGAGACTAGGATATGTAATTGAGTTATAAGTATTAAAAAAAAATTAGGCCAATCAAAATAATTTAGTCTTTATAATTTTAAATATTTTAAAATTTTCAAAATAATAAAATCATTCTGCTTTATTTTCAGAAATTTGAAGTTAACTTTTCAATCAACAATTATAAAAGATCTATGGTAACAACATTTACATTAGTGCATTGTTCTGTGGTTGAAATATTCAAAATCAATCTATTATGGGCTTAATAGGAAGCACTTATTTAGTGATGTTGCGATGACAAAACGACCAAAACAAAATATATAGAGGGTATCCTAAATTTTTAAAAGTAACAATAAATGATTTTATTTAAAACTGTCAAATTGATTAAAATTTAAATAAAAAAGTAAAATTTTAAACATCAAATTAAATGCTTTCTAAAAAAAATGTTAAACTTGTATTTTTTTTTATAAATGAAATAAGAGAGGTACTCTCATTTTATGAAATAAATATAAAAATATTAAGTATTCATTTATAGCTATTACATTTAGTATAGGGATCTATTTGAAAAGTATAGGGATCAATATGACATTTAGTATATATAGTGTAAAACGTAAAACTATGTAAACAAAATGAGAATGAAAAGCAACAACATATGATAAAAAGTTGAAAAATTAAGGAGCATGAGGAGAATGAGGACAGTGACGAGGATGATGTGGTGGTGAAAAATTAAAAAGTTGAAAAATAATCATGCTTAATAGTCTTAGAAATTTATAATATCAAGAAAACAATAATTGAATCTCTCTTATTTTAGTTTGACCTTTGAATAAGAATTTTTCCACAGAAAATGACCCCAATTACAGTCATGATATGATGTGGCCGGTTCTTTTACAATATATATCTATCATGACCTCATTTATAAATATGACATTTTTTTTAATATTAGTGGATATTAACTTTTGACATATATCTTAATAGAAAAAATTAATTGTAAATAATATTAGGTTTTATTGTATAATTTAATTTACTATCCTTATTATATTAGACTACGTAAAAATTAGTGTTGTCGCGGATGTATCTGTATTTTTTAAATATTTATAATGCATTTTAAATCAATAATATATATAAATTTATCAAGTTAATATATAAGAGAAAAATAATTTAAATAATAATTAGTTTAAATATTAGCAGCTAGAAACTATAATTATGATGAAAAAAAAAGTAAAATTTTATACAAAATATTTTAACAGTTAACAATTATATTTGTTAAAAAATATTTTAATAATTATATTAGTAAATGTAAAGTAGAAATACAATTATATACACACACAAAAAATATCATCTTTTTTTTATGTATGGATAATTTTATTTACTATCGTTATTACATTAGTATATAATGATTCTTCATATATATCATTATAAAATTTTTGTTATAGATTTGTTATAGTTAAATATACGAGGACCGAGTTGATCCATGATAATAGTTTAGGTTGAACACGAATAGTGTGTACTTGGTTGAATTCTAATTTGTACTTCGTTTTTCACACTTTCACTACTCTTTCCAGGTAAATGAATAATAAATACATAGTTCGATTATTTCAAATTTCCATCTTCTTTTGTTCCACTATATTTTATTTTTTTCTTTCTTTTTTCTATCATTTTATTGATGTTCTTGTGAGTTTTGTATTATAATTTAAAAATAATTTAAAAAATGAAAGAAAGAAAATAAATTTTGTTCACTATATAAGAGAATCTTCTTTTTATAATTTTGATATAATTATAGATAGACGGGGAAAAGTAATAGGTTGATTATTAGGTTACGTAATTTGAAAATTAAATAGTTTATAATTTCATAACTTTTAAGAAAACAATAATTTTTAAATGAAATTAAAAATAAGTTTTAATTAATATTTTAGTAATAATATTTGTGGAGTTAATTCAATATGATATTTTAAACTTTTTTGTTGTCCTAATTGAGTTTTCAATTTTTATTGAAAAACATTTTAGTGTGGTGCTTTACTTAAAATTGTCAATCCAAACTACAACCCACCATTCACTCTCTTTTCCAATTACACAACATATTAAGATTTTCTTCAAAATTAGATGTGGTAAGGATGAATGGTGAGATTGTATAGTAGAATAATAGGAAAAGAAAAATAAGAAGTTAGATGAACACTTGATCACTTTTCAAATCGTGTCAACATCAATTTAATAAATATGACCCATGGAATCTTTTAGTTAAAAAGATCATTGAATTGAAAATCAAAATAAAAAATAAAAAAATCACATTAAATAAATCTTACGAAGAGATCAAAATACTAATTTAACTTTATAAATAATTATAAAAATCATTTATATAGATTAACCTATATATTTTCAAATTTAACATGAAATTGTAAATAATGAAATTAGCGCTAACGAACCAACAATTTTCATTATTTCCTTGGTTTAAGAAACAAAAAAAAAAGTAAGAACAAAAGACATATCCTAGAGTAGTTCTATGAAAATACAAATCTACAATATTTCAAAAGTGCAAAAGTAATTATATGAACGCGCATTTTTTAAATTGACAATAGTCATGAATTTATCTTACATCTTCCATTTGGTATTCTTCTGTCAAACGGAGCACCATTTTCAACATCTCTCATGCTTAAGATAAAAAAAAATATTTCTATGGTAGTCAAAATCAATAACTATATGATAAACTAAACAAGTAGGTATAATAGTCAAATATTTAGGAAGATTACAAAAAAAAAAAAAAAAAAATAAAGCCTATGAATTCGGATTTTAATAATTTCGTGTTTATAAACCTTTTTTTTATATGTAGTTTAATTGCATTGATGAAGCAAAAGTTAATAATTGTAAGGTAGAATAAACCTAATTTCTAATTGTTCAAGTAACATTGACTTCATTGATCTGGTAACATGCATAAACTTCCATTACCATGATTCTATGAAGTAATATTTGAACATTAAATTCGTTTAGGCTTTCAACATACACTGGGATATGTCTCAGACCAGTATATTTGTTCAAAATCTTTACCTTTTCTTGTTCTGCTAATTATTTTTCTTTTTCTTTTCTCTAGTGCTTGCTTCAGTTTTTTTTTTTATCAACGATAACTAATATATAAATAAAAGAATGAAATATTAGAGATGCTCTACAAAACTAAAAAAAAAAAAGAACAGAAGAGAAAAAAATATGAATCTATAATACTAAATATCTTTTTCAACATATAAATTCTCGACACACCCAAATCCCACATATATCTAGTAATTACTGCGGGTAAATCTATATCCCGAAACATATAAATATATACAAAGATTTATGCATGTGATAGAAATTTTATAATCATAATCATTATTCTAGATTTCACCAGCTTATAGTTATTGTTTGCTAAAGATATTAATATGTATAAGTAAGGTTTGATGAATCTAGAAACATGTAGATGTTAATTCGAAGATTATTAAACTTAAATATTATTTTGATCCGTATTTTTTGTTGAGTTATTTCAATTCAGTTTTAGTATTTTTTTAATCTTAATTTTTAATTTTTGTTAATTTTGTTCAATTTATTTATTTTTGATAATTTTGTTTACATAGTTAACAACGTGTAAACATGGTATTCCACATATTATTTGATGATTTTTCCTGTTTGTTTGTTCATCGAATTTTTTCTTAATTTTAAAATGATTGTCCACATGCCAAGTTAATACTTTGTCACATGATATAACAATGTCATATGTCAGTGTCTTATGTTCAATTCAGTCCAAATTTTGGTAAATTTAGTCTAATTTTTTTTTAAATGTAACAATTTTCTCCTCACCAAATTGAAACAAAATTTAAATTTTATATAAATGTTATATCAATATTTTTATTAAAATTCACATTTCTATTAAATATTTATTTTATTATATTTAAACTAACTCTAATTATATTATTAAAATATAATTATTAGCTTTATATTTGATTTTTGCTACATGTAAAAAATAGGAGTATGTTGGTTTAAAATAGGGTTAGACTTGGTTAAAAAATAGGGTTAAAGTTAGTTTAAATTTAAAAAAAAAAAAGAAAACCTTCAAGTTATTTCATTAAGTAACCTATATTTTTTTTTTCACTTTACTCTTTTTCCTCCTCTCTTCTAATTGTTTTACTTGTTTTATATCTATAAAATTCACTACTTTTCCTTTTATCATAACATTGATTACACATATTTCTTTCTTTGTGTGGTTATGTTCAAATGTGTATTATCAATTTCAATTTATTAAATAGATTTTAAGTATTACATTTGATTATTTTTACTTTATTTATGTGTTTTGTTTATTTTTTACCATTTTTTTCATGAAAATGTTTGATTTTCAATTTCAGTTATTCAATATTGTTAACCCTTTATTTACTAATATAATTAAAATTCCTTTAATTGTTTTTATTTGAAAATAATTTATTTTTGTTAAAATAATTTTTATTATTTCTCAATTATTCGACCACTTTATTGGAAATGTTTCGTAGGTCCTTATGGTATTTTCAATCTTATCATACCTTTCATTTTCTTTATATGATTTTATTCAATAATATATCAAATTATTTTTAGGATACACATTTGATATTTTTATTTTTTTAAATATTTTTATTTGCTATTTATTTTTTATGTACAATATTATTGTTTCAATATTTTTATATAATTATTTTTTTTAACTTATTTTAATAAAAATAATTTTATCATCACAATTATATGGAATTATATAAAGATGTTTGATTTATATTAAACTCAATAGTATGAAATAAAGCAGTGAAACAAATGATGAGAAACAAAGTATATTTTTGGAGCATAGATGATTAATAATTGAAGAAGTTATGTCATGGGTGGAGGTGGATTAAAAACGGGTTCAACTTTTACTGATAAGCCTGAACGGGGTGGAGGAGGTGGCCTTGGTTGTATACCCAACTTTCTCATCTTCAAATCTACAAATTAAAACAACTTTTCATCATCTTAATATATATACACATATATTTCAACGAAATAGAAAATTATAGTTTAACAATATTTTATTTTACAAATTTTGATAAATTACTTATTTCGGTAAAAAAAATACTACTTTATTACTTTATTTTGATTAAAAAATAAAAAAAATTAATGTATTTTAATTTTATTTATGAAAATTTTGTCAAATTAAACAAATTTGTCAAAAAATAATTTTCCTTATAGGAAAACTATTATGGTAAGTGAATAGGATGATAAAATAATATACAGAGTTAAATATGTTTTTGGTCCCTTAACTTTTAGTGAATTTTGGAATTAGTTCATTTTAAAACTTTAGATCAATTTAGTTATTCATATTTCGAAATACGTGAAATTATTCATTTTAATAAAATTTTATTAGGTTTATGTGGTGTTTCATATACATTTCAGGATTGTATTTGAGTTGTTTATACTGTTTGACACATTTTTGCTTTAATATTAAGTCAAATACTATTGTAAAACATATTTGGAATGTCAAATAAATTTAACAAAATTTGATTAAAATGATTAAATCTACATATTTCAAAAGAAGATTAAATTGGTTATAAATTTTGAAATAGACTAATTTCAAAATTTATTTAAAGTTAAAGGATAAAAAACATATTTAACTATTATATATATATATATATATATATATATATATATATATATATATATATATATATATATATATATATATATATTATATACACAATTCACGTATGACGAAAAATTATTGTATATTTTCTTAGGTGGTGTAAAAACAAGACAGCAAGCAAATATCATAACACTGAAAAACAGTGTCTATGATCCAACAGATAAAGAAAACACATGTGTTATGGAAGTGAGAGTTTTATGATATATAATGTAGTGTCGGGTTTCAGTGAAATTATTTTAACTAGAGTAAATATTGTCTTAGTACGTAGATAAAATGAGAATGAAAGCACCATATATAAATGATTTGATTGAAATATAGAAAAGATGAAAAATTAGGGTCCATGACGAGAATGACCACAATGAGGAGGAGGAGCATTCTGTGGTGGTTGAGGTAATGCAGGTTTCATTGGCAAGTTAAGATCGGGTGAAGGAGGTGGATGTGGGAGGGAACCCAAATCTCTCATCCTCTCATCTGCACATTTTAAACTCACAAAATGTTACTTTTTATTTTATCATACAAAATCTTAGTTTTATAAGAAATATATGTTTCTAGATTGAAGAATATGTTCACTTTTAGAAATTATATATGCAGTAGTGAATTTCTTAAATTTTAGATAAATGTAAATGTACTATTGCATGCGAGATACATAAAACAGTATGAAGCAATAAATAGGATCTTAAAAGAGGTTTGACTTAATTACAGAAGAAATTGACATCATTTTCAATCCAAAACTTTAAAGCAATGAATTAATGAATCTTCGTTTTTATATATTATTTTACTCTCTCATTTCTACTTAATATGAGACTTAGATTCATACTTAAATTTTCCTGTGAACGATTGTATTCTAATACAAAACAAATTAGAAGATAGCATAAAAGCAGAGAAAACAGCAACAATGGCATAAAAAGGCAGCACCTGCATTGCTCGGAGTAAGGTGTGCAAAGAAAGTGAAGCAGATTATTGAGAGAATAAGAAAAGGCACAGATACACAACAAACACTGTTCCCACCCATATCTCAGTGACTATATAGTGCACACGTTATAACTTAAGTTTCATGTTTCATAGTCTTAGAAATTCGTGTATAAAAACAATCATGTTTCATAGTCTTAGAAATTTATAATGTCAAGAAAACAATTGAATCTATCTTAAGTTTGACCTTCGAATAAGAATTTTTCCACAGAAAATGACCAGAATTAAAATAGTGATGTGATGGTGGCCGGTTCTTCTCCATTTAGGGAGGCTTTGCCCAGTGGCAGTGGAAACCAAATATTTTTGGAGGTTTCGTTTGCAGTGAGTGTTTCGTATAATCATTATACTCAATATCAAACAATATAACTAAATAGTTACCAAGATGTGAACAAAGAAAGAACAAAGTTATTATACAATAAATATATTATGATTTTTATTAAATTGAGTATGAAATGGAAAATGGGTACTTCTAATCGTTTTTTCTTCCTTCGGGTTCTCTTTTTAAACTATAAAAACAATTTTAATTTATTAAATCATTAAAAAAAACATTTGCATGAACTTTTATTTGGTCTATAACTTTTTAATTTACTTTTAGTAATAAATTAGAATATTTTTATTATCTTTTATAATTGTTTTATCTTTATTTAATTATTATTTCATATGTATATAATTAATTTTATATTCTTGATATTTGATATTGAAAAAAATATATACATATCGTTTTAACATTTATTACTTTATAATTTGATTAATATGAAAAAAAAAAAGTAATAATGCATACTATAGCATATTAAATTAAGTTTATTTATTATTTAATTATTTTTTTATTATAATATAAAAAAAATATTGATGAAGTAGTAATAATGTATTATTAAAAAGGTTAAATATTTATAATGTAATTAATTATATAAACGTGAAAATAATAAATTATTTAAAAATATAATCAATCACATATTTTAAGATAATTATTACCTTATAAATGTTTTTTTATTATTAGTTAGTTCTATAATTAGTTATCTTAAAAAATTACATAATTGATTACCATATACTTTCTTAATAAATTGTGGAGAAGAAGTGAAAAGAAATTTATCGACAAAATTTGACACCAAATTGTAAATAATAAAATTAATACTAATCATAATGAACCAACAATTTCATTAATTATTTGGTTTAAGAGCAAAACAAATAAGAACCAAACGTATATCCTCTCTATGAAAATATTAAAGAAAGAACTGCAATATTTCCAAAGTGTTAAACTAATTATATGAACCCACATTTTTTAAATAATAGTCATGAATTTATCTCACTTCTTCCATTTGGTATTCTCTTCTGAATTGTAGCACCATTTCAACATTTTGTGCTTGAGGTAAAAAGCTGTTTCCATAAGGTCAAAATCAACGATTATATGATAATAAAATTAAGACAACAAATATCTACTAAATAATTTAAAACAATTTCTTAACTCATAAATTTTTAAATAATAAATACATATAATATTAGTCTTATTCACACAAGTCGTTTGACATCCTTTTTAATTTAAAATTTTAAAACATTAAATTTATAAATTTTTCATCTCATATAATATTTAATTATTTAATTTTGTCTTTTCTATTTTATGTAAGATTTTAATTCGTACTTAAATTATCGCCTCCACTTACTTGTAAGAGTATAAACTTAAACAGTAGAAATAGTAATAAAATCTTTAGGAATGTTACATAAAAAAGAAAAAAAAAAATCCCTATGCATTCGGATTTTAATAATTTACTTTTCATCTTTATAAAAATATACTTGCATCGAATGAAGCGAAGTCGATTATTTAATCTGATAGATCGCTTAAAATTAAGTACAGAAAGAACAAACCCAACGCTGCAATTTATCTATTATCGATTGTCTTGTTCTTTCTTTTCTTGTTTTCTAAAGAGCTTATCTCCATTGCAAATAAATCTTATGAAAAGAAAACAAAATGTTTCAGATGTAAATAAAGGTTATATGATGATTATAAATCATACTTATACTATTTTTTTTAATTAAGCAGAAAGTTTATTAGAAAACTTAACACTAATCAGATATAAATTTATTTACTAATCAGATATAAATTTATTTTATATAAGAGATTAATATCATTTTTAATTTATTATTTTAATGTAACGAATTTACGAGTCTTAATTCTCATAACGGTCTAATTTAATTTCAATTCACATTTGTATTTCAAAAAATAAGGATGCCTTAGATAAAGTTATATGGAAATTAAAAATTTACAACATCAAAAAAGTTTATTTTTGTTATTGACCATTGAGAGTATCCTAATGAATGTATATTTAAAGGTTCATTATTTAATATTTCCTATTAAGAAACCAAAATTCATTCAGCAGGCAACTTGAGGTTTTCTTGTTGTTTTCTTGCTAGAAAGTACCTATCACTTTTCTTTATGAATAAAAATAATATTTTTCTGGGAGAAATTTCATTGAAAGTTCAGATTCAAGTAACATTGACTTGATTGCTCTGGTGACATATTTATAAACTTCCATTACTATAATTCTATGAAGCAATTCTTGAACATTAAATTCGTTTCGGCTTTCAATGGCTCAGACCGGTCTTTTTTCGAGATCTTTACCTTTTCTTGTTCTGCTAATAACTTTTCTTTGTTTCTCTGCACAGTTTGCTCCAACAACTACTACTGCAGGTATCTTTATCTGGTTAAAACATATACATACATAGATATGCATGTGATGGAAATTTTGTAATCACAATTAGTATTCTAAGTTCACCGGCTTACGTTGGAAGTCCCACGTCAACTAAAGATAAAGTAATTTTATAATATATAAGTGAGACGCAAATCTCGTCTTATTAATCGATTTTGTGGAGTTTAATTAAGTTTAAAGTTCACTTCTGATGGCTTATACTTATTGTTTGATAGATGAATTGATTAGACCATGAATGTGTTTAATGTGTATAACTAAGTTTTCATATACATGTTGATGTGATGATATGAATTTGCAGATCTGAAAATGAGAAAATTAGGTAACATGCCAAGTCCACCTCCTTCACCGATGCCTGGCAGGCAACGAGTTCCTGGTGGTAATCAACCTGCTCCTCCATTCATGACGCGTAATCCCTGAAATATTACGACAAACCATATTAGAATTTTTGGGTTAGTGACTGTCTCCTCAGTTAAATTTATGAAGGATATGATTGGAAATTCTATGTCGATTAAGACAATTTTATAATATACAAATGAGATGTAAAATTTATTTTACAAATCGATTTTGTGAAGTTGAATTAAATTTAAATCTCATTTTTTTTTGGGTTAAATATGTTTTTGGTCCCTCAAGTTTAAGTGAATTTTGGAATTAGTCCCTCATCAAAACTATATACCAATTTAGTTCTTCATCTTTTAAAATGCGTGAATTTAATCCTTTTAACCAAATTTTGTTAAGTTTATCTAACGTTTTAAGCACATTTCATGATAGTATTTAAGTTAACATTGAAGCAAAAATGTGTCAAACAGTGTAAATAATTTAAATACTATCATGAAATGCGCTTGAAACGTCAGATAAACTTAACAAAATTTGGTTAAAAGGACTAAATTCATGCATTTTGAAAGATGAAGGATTAAATTGGTCAAAAGTTTTTATTAGGGACTAATTCCAAATTTCGCTGAAACTTGAGGGATCAAAAACGTATTTAACCCTTTTAATAGAAACATGTTGCCATTAAAAGATTGTTGTATTACCTACATTAATATTCTGATTTATGAGCGATGGAAATAAAATTATTAAAATTTGAAATGTGATTACTAGAAATGTTCTTCATTTATAGAACCAGTAAAATAGTTTTTATTTATAGAGAATGTAACATTACTTACTGGATTAAAGTTTTGTTTCCTCTTCGTTCCACGAGAGAAAACAAAAGTGACACTAAAGCTCTACATTTAAAAGATCACAATTTTCGTGGGTATGTAAAATTTGTTTCCAATTGATTTTGTGGAAGGGATTTTATGGGTAACCTTTGTTATTCACTTTTCTCCTTTTCTTGATTCTGCTTTATATAATGGTTGTGACAACCCTTTTATCATTTTTCAATTTCATTTGTTATTGTTGATAATAAAAAAAAAAGTGTATTTGAAAGATCACGTGTCTATCATGATTGTTATCTACATTACTTTCAATGACAAATTTAAACACACTTCGGACTTCTATTTTCATCACATTAGCATTAGGTTATAAAAAATTAACATATAATTATGCTATAATACTTTTAAATATATAGATAAAAGTATGTTTTATTCTTTTATTCTTATTTTGTTTATGAATATTTTTCGTATTATAAGGTTTATGTTATAAATAACACTGTGTATGAGTAAGAAAAGATTTCAAGTGGATGCTATATATATATAAGGAAATAAAAACCGTTTTATGGCTTATTTTAGCAATCATTTACCAAAAGTGTAGGTAAGAATGGGATAAGCACCGATAAGTTGTGTTTTTTTATTATCAACATAAAATAAATATAAATTAAATAAGATAGAATTGTCAATTTGGTCTAATCTACATAGTTTGGTCTTAGTCTATGTGTGTAGAGGCCAAAAAAGTTCACCTGGTCAAAACGTTCTTGATTAAAAAACTCAGAGGACTAAAAAATCCACAAGAGTCCTCAGCACATGGGTTTTCTTTTAAACATGAAAAATATAATATATTTTTTAAATATATTATTATACTCTCGATTTAGGTGAATTTGTCTTAACAATCAGTCTTGGATCATCCATCTCGACAGTTAGTTCAACCCAACCATTCTCGACCTTTGTCACGGGCTCGCCCCTCTCAACCTTCAACTTAAACCGGTCTGTCCTGACCTTCAATGGCTTTGGGCCGGTGTTGGCCTGTCTTGGCCTTTGAATCGGGTCGTCTTGACAGTAGGATTGATCCGACCTATCTCAACCTTTGGCCCGGGTCGATCCGTCTCGGTTGTCAGCTCGGACTAGACTGTCTTGGTCATCGGTCTGAGAAGGCTCATTTCGACCTTTAGCCTAGCCTGAACAATCTCGTTCTTTGGTCCGGTCCGACCTGATCATCCAGTTTCAACCTTTGGTTTAGGCCGACCCAAAATGACTTGACTCAATCTTTAACTCAAATTCAAAATATTATTAAAGTATAATAGTGGGTCAAACCCACGAAGGCCTTGACCCAAAATGACTTGATTCAATCTTTGACTCAAACTCAAAATATTATTAAAGTATTTTAGTGGGTCAAACCCACAATGGCCATGACCCAAACCCATTTGAGAGGGGCTTTGGGAACTTAAACTCTTTTTTGGCCCCTCATTTGGAGACCTCACTAGAAGAAAAAACCTTAAACAATGACAAGATTTATTGACGAAAAATAATTAGTCACAACAGTGACCAATATAGATACTAATTTATAAACTGAAAATTATTGATAATAAATTAGTTCCAAAAAATTATAATTGATCTCTAAATTGGTAATTAAAATAAATTTTATTATAAATTGGTCTCTAAATTTGCCACTAACATTAATTATCTAAGTTTTTGCTACCAAATAAATTTATCACTAAATTAATCTTTAATTAATTATTTAGAAAAAAATTTAAAAACTAATTCTTTTATATCGGCACATGCATATACGGAGAATTACAGACAAAGTTAAAAAGCCAGCAGAATCAATTTTATACCATTATATATTATTGATTGATTAAGGTATCATAAGCATGGACGTTTATTGGTAATATTACATATATATAGTTGTGTCCATTGGCATGCATCGTACGTGCATAAATGCATCAACGGTAACAGGATCACGTCCTTCACTCTAATCAAGAACCTGTAGACATCAGTACATGAAATATATATATAAGGTGTGAGAATACATATGATGATGGATGTAGATGTCCATGCATGCATATGGGTCAGTTGCATGAAAAGGGTTGCGTGGTGTTGAGTCCACAAATGGTGAGTGAAGAGTTGAAGATAGCTTGTGGTGTTGAATTGAATCTTTGTGCAGCAACGTCTAGTGCACTGCAAACGGTGGCATTAATCGGTGTAGTATCTAAGAGATTACAGCCTAATGGGTCATCAGAAATCTCAATGTCGCCGACAATGTTTCTGATTGTCTCTAAGATGACAATCATAGGGTTGTTTTGAATACGTCCTGGAATGATGTCTGAGCTAACCATGGAAGACCAAAGAAGAAGAACAACAACAACAAAGGTAATGGATTTTGTTGTCTCACCCATTTTCATAGCAGATTCAGAAATCACACCTCATGCTCTCAACTTCATTTGCAACACAATTTATAGACCAACACTTCTTCTTCTGCCTTCAATGATGGGTGTGGCCATGGCTGGCTAGTCTACAACAAAAAGTACTGTCAAAGTTCTAAAGTCAAATATGAGATCATTCTACTTACGAAAACACCTATATATGGCTCAAAAAATTGCAGATTCAACACGGTGTTTTGAAAGAGTGTTTGATTAATACTGTAGGGTTTATTTAAAAAAAAAAAAAAAACTGAAGTTACAAAAAATTGGTATTTTTGAAGGCTTGCTGTGTAAATAAGTCAGCGAAAAAAATTATAAAAGCTAATAAAAGAGTTTTTTTTTTTTTTTTTTGCAAATGTGTTTTT
>Ga0214542_1010024_pt1 | contig 14190 bp, 8 predicted proteins | sample CNSS1metaG_FD_160096 | JGI IMG/M metagenome (GOLD analysis project Ga0214542, IMG submission 160096) | Root nodule microbial communities from cowpea collected in UCLA plant growth center, Los Angeles, California, USA - CNSS1 | ecosystem: Host-associated > Plants > Roots > Nodule | place: USA...
ATATAATAAATATATATATATATATATATATATATATATATATATATATATATATATATATATATATATATATATAACGGTAGTTTTTAATTAATGTGAAATCTTTATTTATTTACTTTTAAGAAATTTTTAAAAATATAGCAGGTCAAATAATAGGTTTAATAAATTAACCAGATTAATAGGTTTAATAAATTACCAATCTGGTTAGGATGTATTCTTATGCCTAATTTTTTTCTTATTTTAAATTAAATCTTATCCACTTAATCGGATCTGAGAAAAAGACTTAATTTGACTGTTAGTTCAATCTTATGTCTGATTGCATTTCATGAAATTGTATGAAACACTAATGTTTGCTACAAATACTAATTTTATTATTTTATAACATTACATTTATTTATAGTTAATTTTTTATCTCTGGTAATAACTATAAGCATTTCTAATAAAAAGTTTACAAGTTACGATTTTATGAATTGAAACTTATGATACAGCGAATTTATAGTAATTAGTACCATTTAGTATACAGTTGTTAACACGTTTTAACTAATAAATATTCTATAGTCCAGATTTACCAATATTCTTTGCTTTATACAGCATACGTCCTAGACCCTTCCTTACTTCCTTAACTGAATTTTCTAACTAAAGGTAAAAAAAAAAAGAAAAAAAAATGTTTAAATTGAAGGTTTTGTCTGTAGCAAGTAGCAACCATGATTTTGAGCAACTAAAAATGATTTAATTATTAAAGCGCAGCACTATTAGTAAGCCAGATTAGAATAAGGGCACATAAGGTCAATTAAAGACATTAAAGTTTATAATCTCGAGAGATTAAACAAATGCTATTAATTCAGACCGTCGCAAAAATCGAGATCGCATCACGCAAAAATATTAGAATCATTCGTGTCTCTGTATACTAAAAGAAAATAAATGCTTGATTCCTTCATAGGTGAATCTTTCAGAAACAGACAGAAAACAAATAATAATTCAAACAATTAATAAATAGATTAATTATTTTCTTTTTCTTTCTTCTTTTTTTTCCTACTGTCACGGAGAATCACAAGAATTGAAACACATCTCTTTTTGCCAAACTTTCTGGTTCCTTCTGCATGGTAGGAAAAGTAGGGCGTGCACAACGGGGCCAAAATGGTAATTGCACGTTGTTTGACTTTAGTAAAATTGCATTTTAAGGGAAATAAGTTTTGAAATGTTAATTTTATTATATATTATAAATATTTACTTACTATGCAATTGTGTTCACCCATATATTTCCATCTGAAGTGATTAAATTAAATTTTTGCTAATTCAAACGAAGCAGAAATAACTTATCTAAGATCTTTTTATAGAAATTATTGACAGGGATTCCATAATTTGAGGTGCAATTTTTAATTGTTTTAAGAATTCTAACATGGGATTATAATAATTAGAGTTAAATTAACAGTTTTGAAACGTGTGTTTGATTAACATTTTTTAAACGTGTGTTTAATAATAAATATCTCGCGTAATTATCATAATACCAAAATTTATCTTCTAACGTATTAAAAAAATAGCACATTTGTATATTTAGTTAAGTTTCATCTCCTAAAAATAATAAAGATTTGTCTCAAAATAGAAATCTACCGCATGTAATGGTGTAAAAAAAAATAAAAATAACACACTGTAATATTATTAGTGGACTGAACGAAATTTGCCAAAAATAAAGTGAGCCAATATTAGGGGGAAATCCTATATAAGAAAATCACGGAACGTAACGGAAACCCAAAAGCGTAACACAACTCGGAATCTGTCTACCCACCCTAAAGATCCGGCGGCGAGTCCCAAACCAAACCCTTCTTAAGGAATCCAAAATTCAATTCCAACACATAAATTTTGAAGTCCGGGTTGCCTATAAAAGTGCATTCGAAGGCTTAGGTTTTTGCAGCCTCCAAAAATTCAGAGAGAGAAAGCCCGGTAGAACAGAGAGATAAAGAAATAAAATGGGACGTTGGGCAATTGCTGTGCATGGTGGCGCCGGTGTGGACCCTAATCTCCCACTCGAGCGTCAAGAAGAGGCGAAACAACTTCTCACCCGCTGTCTCAACCTTGGAATGTCTGCTCTGCGTTCCAATGTTTCCGCCATCGATGTTGTCGAACGTGTGGTACTCATCGACAACCTCTTACACACATTATAACTTATCTCCGAAATGCAAACTCAACGTGCATGGCTTATTTCCATCATTTTACTCCTTTTATATTCTGCAAATAATAATAATACTTTAATTCTTCTTCTTTTTTCTTAATTTGAGAAGAGTGTGATTTGTGTGACAGGTGAGGGAGTTGGAAACGGATCCTCTGTTCAATTCGGGTCGTGGATCTGCCCTGACGGAGAAAGGAACCGTGGAAATGGAGGCCAGTATCATGGATGGGACAAAACGGCGCTGCGGTGCTGTTTCGGGTCTGACCACCGTCAAGAACCCCGTTTCGCTGGCTCGTTTAGTGATGGACAAATCCCCACATTCATACATCGGTTTCTCCGGCGCTGAAGCATTCGCCAGACAACAGGTTCGTGTTTTCTTCTAAACTAAACAAAAGCAAAACAAATTTGATTTTGCCTTTTTTTCTCATTTGCCATAATGGCATTTGTTTTATTTCAAATTAATAATATTAGTTGACATTTGGCCTTCAAAATCAGTTTTTTTTTCTTACTTTTGTTTTGCACCTACCATTTTCACGTGATACAATTTTGCGGTTTGTGTTTTGCCAGGGTGTGGAAGTTGTGGACAACGAGTACTTTATCACCCCTGACAATGTGGGCATGTTGAAGCTGGCAAAGGAAGCCAACACAATCCTGGTACGTAATTAGTCACTCCTAGTACTAATTAATCGCTTAATCACGGATCTTTTATTTGATTAACTAATGATGAGCTAAATCTGCGCCACGTGTGTGGTGATAATGTTAATGATTGCAGTTTGATTACCGAATCCCGAACTCGGGTACATGTGGATCCGGTGTGGGGACTCCACTGCAGATGAATGGACTCCCGATAAGCGTGTACGCGCCGGAGACAGTTGGCTGCGTGGTGGTGGACCGGGAGGGGCGGTGCGCGGCGGCGACGTCAACCGGTGGCCTGATGAACAAAATGACCGGGCGAATCGGTGACTCGCCGCTGATCGGTGCTGGGACTTATGCGTGTAATCTGTGTGGTGTCTCGTGCACGGGTGAGGGCGAGGCCATCATACGTAGCACTCTGGCGCGTGAGGTGGCAGCGGTGATGGAATACAAAAACCTGAAGCTTCACGATGCCGTTGATTTTGTGATCAAGCACCGTCTCGATGAAGGAAAAGCCGGGCTCATTGCGGTTTCCAATACTGGGGAAGTGGCTTGTGGGTTCAATTGCAATGGCATGTTCAGGGCTTGTGCCACTGAAGATGGTTTCATGGAGGTTGCAATTTGGGAATAAGCTCATAAACTCATAGCTTCATATGGTTGTTTCAATGCAACTATTTTACTATTACGATATCAAGTTAGAGTGCAGGGTCTCTTGGTGGTGCCGGATTTAGCTTATTATGATTATTAGTCTTCTTTCAAAAAATTAGAAAGAAAAAAAAAAGTGAAATAATAGTGGTGACTTGTTTCTTCCATTGAAATAAAATAGAAAAACTGGTGGTAGACCTCAAATACACCCGTGCAGCTTTTCTCTTCATAGTTACTAACTATGACTATATTTTATTTATTACAAGAACTTTATTTATGTACATAAAACACCTACGTGTTATATTAGTGTGGCAAAAACTTTCCATTTATGACATGGGAAATTGCCCTCACCAGAAGCACCCTCCATGAATGGAACCTTCAAATGGTTCTTACTTGCCACTAGTCTTCTCAGTTGTCAACATTATGATAAGAAACAAGAGTGGACCCTCTTGTTTTCGAAGTGTTTATCTTCTTGGATTTTGCTGTGTGATCTTGGTTGGTACTACACCGTAACATCAAAGTTGCTTTGCAGAAAAATGGAAATGGAAAATGATGCATTTGACAACTAAGGAAGAAAGGGATGTGTGATACATGGTGACTCGATGTGACAGAAAAAACAGAATATACTAGATAAGTATTTGTATATAACAAAAGTATTATGTACCATGCTTTTTTACTATATAAATAATATATTTATTACTTCTTATTTAATGCATTTTCACTTTTGCAGCACTCTTTGTAACAGTGTAAAATTCTTAAGGCGTATAAATAGGGTTGCAAGAAAATAATATAGTACTGGCTGGTGTTATACCAAGGCAAAAAAATGATACAGATGATTGAACGTGCGACAAGGTTGTGTGTGCAAAAAAGAACATGACACATGGCACTATTACATTCTCAAGAAAATGATAGAGAACAGTGATTTAAAATGACCACATTCGTAGCTAGTTTAAGACCACAAACATACAATGAGAAGAAACAATGAACCAAAGGTATCAAGTTTCATTCGGGTTATAAAATTGAATCGGTGAATAACGAAAACTAAATGGGTTAAAAGTTTAAGTAGTAGTAAAAAAAGTGTTAACTATTTGTGTTTAAACCATTTAATTTTTTTTACAATAATTACTTTGAAAATTTATTAATTATTATGGGTTGGTTGAGTTATAAATTTATATGTTTATACAGTGTGTAGAAAATAAAGCACTGCTTGAATGAATGATACCGAATAATTCTTTCTCCTTTCACTCTAGAAGCCATAATTAGGAGCCTGTAGATATATAATTATGTGAGCCTATATATATATATATATATATATATATATATATATATATTCTACCAAACCAACTTAAATTTTATCAAAATTATTCTTCATTCTCGTTTTCATAAATTTGGCTATTATTTGCTTAATATTCTCCCGATAATAATCACTTCTAATGATTAATGTAACTTATACCTATTTATATATTTATATAAGAAAAAATCTTAAGTAAAACAAAACATAATGATTGGAGTTTCAAATAATTAATAGCACAATAATTTCTCTACATTAAATTGGAACCCACTCTTTTGGAAACTGTTTCCTTTCTTTTTTTACTGTAAACCAAATGTTTCCCTTGGAAATAAATTAATTAATTAAGACATTCCTCAGAATTAGAGCAAAGAATGAAATTTTATTGGAATTCGAAACTGTTTCGACACATTCTTTGTACCCCAGTTTAAAAAAAAAAAAATTCTAAATAGGTGTTTGCATTCACGTATTCAATCACCATAAAGCTATATGAAATTGAGTGATTAATGAAATAAGTGCAAACTCATAAATGAATTATTAATAATATGATTGTTTTATTAGAATAATACTATTTTTATCACACCTTAACATAATTGGCAAACTATTTCTAATAACATATAAAATTATCTATAAAAGATACCGGGAAAAAATATGAAAAAAATAATAATAAATGAGGTCATGACAATTGATCATATATTATTATTATTATTATTATTATTATTATTTCAAAGAGACAAGTTAATAATCATCCTAATTTTTTTATGGGACTTTATCGCGTTGTTTCTTATTGATTAAGAATATGGACTAACTAATCATGAATAATAGAATATTGAACTTAAATTTACCGTGGTACAATGTAAAATAACAAAATTGAGTATAGTATTATGTGATCTTATTTATTTTTCTTATTTATTTATAGTTAATTAAGTGGGCCTTATGAAACTTGAACATCAACCTAATCACACTAATATACAACACGAATGATGTTACATATTTCATAAATTTGCCTATACGTTTGAATTTAAACCACAAAATTGTATCACTAATTAAGGTAATAGGTTTGATATAACTGATTGTTTAAATTTTTGGATAATTAATGTTACTTTCAAATTTATTAACATTTTTATTCTGTAAAATTTGTAATGGAATATTAATTGTAATCATATCATTGAAATGTCTCTCTTATAACTAAACTTACACAATGCAATCTGAAATCACGATCACGTGTTTAAAGAACCATGATACACCATATTGATTTATATGTGTTCTAGTACATCCAATAAGTCTCACATCGCTTAAAAATCGAGATCAACTGAAATTTAAATATTTTTACCTCCCTCCACTCTCGGAGACACCTTTTAAGAATGATACTGTGACAGAGCTCAAACACTCTAAAACGAACAATATCTTGGAAACACGATGATTGCCGGACAGGTCAAAATATGTATTTTCTTATAACAATGCCTAAAAAAGTTATAGTGATAAAAAAAATTATGCCTCCATTTTACGCAATTAAAAAGGAGAAGCTAATTAAGTATTATTTAAATAACATTGTGGACGCTAGCAAAGTGATTGAACGACGGAAAGTTTGTGTCGTATTCGCCAAACAAGATCTATGGCAGCATCTTTTTTAAAAGAAAAAAAAAGAATTTTTATTGAACGGTATTGGTTATTTTTCGTAAAAAATAACTTTTAATTAAATTATAGTAAAGGCTTCTTAAAAGTAAATCTCATAGTCCCATCAATAGATATAAAATCGCAATTGTTAAAGCACTTGTTTGAATCTTTAATTGGATTTGTTTGTCTTCACATAGAAGCACTTTCTTATGTGTGGTCTAATTAAAAAGCCTTGAAACTAATTGAGTTTCAATGCTTTATGTTAAAATAATGAAAAATAATTAGAATAATATATAAGAAGAAAAAACTATAAATTTATCATATAAATTTTAAGTTAAAGATAGTATCATAATATTTCTAATGTCTCTCTTAATAAAATCCAACAATGAAAATTTCGTTTTTCATTCTTTAAATGATTATTTCATCTTATTATTAAGCTAATATCAATAAAACTATTTAAGTTTGAAGTTCTAGAAATTAATTTTTTCTTTCATAATTTTTATGTTATGATAAATGATTGATAAATTTTATAATGTTATGATAAATGAGATGTTAAAATTTATAATAATTTTTAGTATATCATATTTAAAAACTTTCGAGATTAATAATACGGATAAAAATTTTATATCGATTAAATATAAAATATATATATATATATATATAAAGTAAATGAAAATTTTATTTTATAAACTTGTTTTACATAAATAAATTAAACTTAAAAATTTACTTCTTACAAAATTCTTACATGAAAAAAAAAAGTTAATAAGGATTTGAAAGGGTTTTTTTCTCTTTATTATTATAGATTGTCATTATCAAGAATGTTTTGAAAAGAAAAATATATACAATTTAATTATTGTGAATTGAAAGTTGTGGTGGTAGTAATTCTCTTATCCCTAATTGGTGGCTGAGACCAGATATGTCATTCATAGATTGAAAATTGCTTTTTGCAGCATAATCTCCGGATGTTACATTTTCATTGTTGGAACTATTATACTTTTTCATGCCAAAATCATCACCATTGACATTTTATTTTCCAATTTTCTGTTTTTTCACTCCTACTTTTATATTATAAAATAGCGGACAAAATTATACCTTCAAGAAATAGAAATATCGTTAGAATACATTTTTTAAATATAAATGTGATATCATAATAAAAAATAAATTTTAAGTCTAAATCAATTTTTATAAAATGAGATTTATAACTTACTTACATGAGACAACAAACGTAGAAAAAAAATATATACATTCACCTTATTGACATATGTATCATATTACAGAATACTTGAAAAAGTTTTCATTCCTCAATTAGGTCAGTGAGTAACTTGTTATTCATCAATGATCTGTGGAGGGTGTGTGATTGTGATACTATGCAATCATACCCTGCATTATGATCTTGTTTTTGTTAGCTAATTAAGAACTTGTTCATTATTTTTATTTTTTCAATCACTATTTTCCTCGTAGTATAAAAATCGGGTAATACTGTTTTCTCTGTCATATTTTATATGTACGTTTAAATTAGTTTATCTTTAATATTTTTCTATCTTTTAATTGTTAAATAATTAATAGAATTTATCATTTTTAATTGGTATTTTCAGTTAGAATCTTATAAATAAAAATCAACAGAGTAATTAATTTTTTTATTTAAAATATTGTATTTATTTAATTAAAATACAATATATTTAGGAACCCTCTTTTCTTTTACTTATGTTGTTCAACTTTTTAGTCATACTTAGATATCAATCAATTTCTCTCTTTAAGAGTAAGGTAAAACCAAACTCACATAATGGATTCATATAATTTTTAACTCAAAACTTTAAAATAATATGAAATGAAATTAAAGTATGGGATGAAATTTGAAAATGCGAGCAAAAAATTTAAAAAAATAGAAAAGAATCCATATTTTATATGGTGATAGTGTTGCTGAGAGGGCTCCAGCACACCCTGTTTTTGAGAATTATGTGATGAAAAAGAGAGTTTTTATATGGTCCAACAAGTTACTAATTTCCAAAGAATATGAATACTGTCGTAAAATAACCAAGTCATTGTACGGTCCAGCCCAAAAGTGGGCTAATCTGTCTTCCCCTGTCACATTAAAATAATATATATATATATATATATATATATATATATATATATATATATATATATATATTATTTCTATAAAAAAAAAAAATAAAAAGAGATATACATACCTATAATATTTATAATTTTTATGAGATTTTATTATATCTTCATAATATAATAATTTAATTTTAGAAATTAAAATAATGTTCAAAATTTATATATTTAATTGTTGTTGATCAAGTGTATCTGAAATGTTTTTGATGATGTCCATAATAGCATGACAATGGTTAACATGAGATGTGTGTAATAATATGAAAATGTTAATCTGCTGCCCCGATAGTCGACTAGCCAACTAATGTAGTCGACTAGGTTCGTGCCTGATAGCAGTTGTTATATAAAAACAGTTTCTGCACTTTCTGAAGCTGAATCTGTTCAACCAAAAGAAAGAAAGAGAAGTGTGAAACAGGTTCTTGGAGCTATCTTGGAAGGTCCTCTTGAAGAATTCTATCAAGACACAATCAATTTAGACTTGGCAAGAAAAAGAAATTTCAGCCTTGGAAAATGTGTACTCAATCCATTTTGTAAACTTTGTTCTTGTGTTTTGATACACTTTAAAACTGTTTGTTTCTGTTGTTTTCTGTCTAAAGCAAGTGTGTGTAATGGCTTTGGTGTTGTGTGGTTGAGCAAGTGTGTGGAAGCCTTGTGTGTGTGTTCCTTTATCTTAGAATTTAGATTTATCAAGTGTATTTGTAAATCTTGAAATTCTTGTGATATAGTAAAATCTCTAGTTGTGATTTGCTAGATGAAACTGGATGTAGATTCTTAGGAATCAAACCAGTATAAAAACTGTGTGCTTTATCTCTTCCTCTCCATATTTTGTCATAGTATAAATGTTTCAAACATTAAGCATCAAACCACACTATTTCAATTGATTCAACAAGCAAAAGGTTTATCAAAACAATTTCAAAAGTCTAAAACTGGGCAAAATTTGTTAAAACCAATTCACCCCCTCTTGGTTGTGAAATATTGGTGCATCAATTCTAACTTTAATGATTATAATTAAAAAATAAAAATAAAAAATTAAATTATTACATCATGTTTTAGAATAAGTAAAAGAATTTAATTTGTGTTATTTTCATTTTTTCGTATACTTCTCTTTCATCACTAAATAAATATATATTTTTTATTTTTCATAAGTATATTTATCTAAAAGGCTCGTAACAAAAAGTAAACTATCAGAATTTAATTAAGTAGTGAAAGATGTTATTATTAAAAAAAATCAAACCCCAATTAAGATAATTAAGACAAGGTTATGAAAAAAAACCGTAATAATTAAATATTTTGTTTATGTTCGTAAAAAATTAATATACAAAAAATGATGAAATAAAAAAATTAATAATTAAGTATCGAGTGAATAAGAGAGTTACATTTTTATTTTAAAATGTAACAAAATATGTGTCGAATGAAAGTAGAAATAATAATTTTTTGTTTAATATCTTTTTAGAAATAAAAGTATATATAAAAAATGAAAGATAAATACAAATATAAGTAAATGAAGAGAAAGTGAAAAAATAAAATAAAATATTTTAATAAAATATTTATTATTTATTAACATAAATAAGGTGTTTTATAAAAAAATTAAAAATTTATTCAATTTAATTTATATAAATTCTCATTATATAAATAAAATTTTAAAATTAGATATAATAATTAATTATCTAACATATTTAAAATATTATGATATAATAATTAATTATATAATATATCACAAAAATCTGTTTAATATATTTTTCTTATGATTAAAAAACCTATAAATACAAGATAAGACTTAATACTTATAAATAAGACCCAACTATCTCGTATAGCACAAATTTCACTACTATTTTATGTTAAGTAGGAAAATCTTTTGCATATAGATCATCCTTGATCTCCGACTATTATTCTTTGTAGTCTAATATTCAAAAGTCCATTACAAAATCTAATTATTCATTTTTTATGGAGGAAAAGAAAATAAAAAGAATAATGAAGTTATAATAAAAAGTAGAGTAGTTTAGGTGAGTTCAATCATGAGGCAAATTCTTTGGATTTGTTTTTCCTACTAGAGACATTCATTTGAAAGTTGTAAATGGTGTAAAAAAAAAAAAAAGACTATAGTCAAGATCTGAAAACCAAAAGCTTCTTAGAGTGTAGTTTAGCAATTAGGAAACATGAGGTTGATAAGATTGTGTATGATTAATTTGGTTATGGTAGGTGGTGGAATTAAGATACGCATGTGCTAACTTAATGCCCAAATGAACCTGACCCATAGTTGTTAGGTGAAGTTTATCAGCCTTTAGACTCAGTCCCTTAGCATCCACACACTTCACATTATCCATTCTTATCTCCATTTGAGCACGCCTCACTTTCTCTATGAACTTTCCCTCCCCTGATGCAAGTGCTACCTGAAAGTGTAAATTCAAAAAATACTTATACAAGGTTCAATCGATGTGGGACTATTATATCTATCTAATAAGAAAGATGAAACAAAAAGAAAAGTAAGTACCTGGATAACTAAAAGAGATGGGAGGTGAAGATCAGATCGAAGGTCCAAAATCAACTTCTCCATCTTATCTTTATATGACTCACTGTCTTTTTCTCTCACCGTGTCACTCTCTCCCTGATACCAGAGCAGGCCACGGATCCGGCCCAAGCCCATCGCACGCTTCGCACGTTTCACCAACTCGTCATACAGCCGCGACCCACGACTCCACTCTCCGATCTTCGTCCCACCCACCGCGCAAGGCACCAGGCCCACAACCCCACCTCCCCGGGCTCTCAATACCTCGTTCGCAAACGCCATCCCAGGCCCAACCCCGCACGTCTTCGTCACATCAATGTCCGCATGCAGAGGCTCCCGGGCCTCCTCCCACTCCAGCCCCGCACTCAGCCGCCAAATCCATGGGCTTGGCCCGCACTCCGCCGGGACTTTCCCGTCCCATTTCCCCCCGACAACGCCACCTCGTCCAGCCATGTTGCTCTGTCCCGCCAGCACAAAAATGTCCCTCGAAACTGCCCCTAAACCACCCCGCACACCCTCCATAACCCATATAAACCCTAATAAAACGCATATCAAATCCATTACAACAATAATCGATCCACCGTTTCACAATTTTATCAACTTATTATACAAACACCAAGCTATGTTATGACTCACTCACACCGCCAATTAGGTTGCTCGCGTGCTTCATGTGGGACCCGCTCGGAACTAAGCAACCATCATTCAATCAATATAATGTGCATCGGAAAATTAATTGATGTCTCCTACACAGATAATGCGTGCGTTTAACGTTTCCTTGATTGATGTTTTATTTTAATGTCAAATCTTTGTCTTAATTGAGGTGTTTTTTTTTTCTTCTTTTTTTGGATACAAGACAAAGATATACATCGTATTAGATCCCGTGTTACTGTTGTGTTTCTTCGTCTTCTATCTTACCATCCCAAGTGAATTTTCTTTTGAAATTAGATGCCGTCTAGGAGAGTATTAAGCCACCAATAAAATATGTGCGAGTGATGAACGTGTAAGTTGTAACTATTGTGTGTTTTCTGATTACAACGCTTTGATTTGGGCTGGCCCTACTACGAAACCAACAATTCTCTAGCCTTTTTTGGCTGTTTCTTTCCTCACCTCCCTCTCTTCTTACTGCACCCTGTAGTCTTAATGAAACAAATTCAGCCGGAAGACTTTTTTTAGATTAGGAAACATTTTATTGGAATGTATATTTTCGAATGTATTTAAGGTGTATTTTGGAATTATGTTTCGGATCTAGTTACCTTTTTGATTAAACAATTTGAAATACATTTCAAAGATTTGTATTATGAATTGTCTCATTTGAAAAGTATTTCTGGATTAAAAAATGTGGTTTAGATAATTTGAACTGTATGAGTTTTATGGCATTGTAGAAAGAAAAAAAAGAAAAGGTACGGGAAGAAATAGCCCTTTTGTTGGCAAATAAGAGCCTGAAGTTCCAATCACCTCAGCTTCATATTTCTATGCATTGGATTTTCACCCAAAGTTAATGTCTTTTTTTTTTTCTTTTACGTTTTCGGGTGAATACTGGTGCTATCCAGACACAAATTTATTTTAGTAATTTTCTATGTTCATTTGTTTTAGTAGTTGATTCTATTGTTAGCCCAATACCAAACTTTAGGCCCAATACCAAACTTTAGGCCCAATACAAAGCAAGGCCCAGGATCGTCATCGTATCCTCCTATAAGTCTGTAAGGTTTATAAATCATTAATTTAAGATCACCGTCAAAGAAGAATTACTCTTTACAAATCTAATTTAACTAAAATTATTCTTAAGCCATTTAAACAGTGTGCGCGTGATTACTCAAAGTATGTGTTAGTTAGTAAAAGTGTATGTAGATGGGTGATTCACTTAGATTTTGTGGGAAAAGAACATGGAAGACAAGAAAATCAATTAGTTTTATTAAATATGTTGTCTTTATTATGAAGTGACTAAGCTCTGATTTTATCTTTATATTATAAAGTTATTTTATGTTTTTTTTTTCCTTTTAAAACAAAAGTTAACAATTTTATGCATGGAACATCAAAGATACATTTTCGTCCATTTGTCAATAAAGTATGCTTACTTTATATTAAAACTTACGTATACTTTATTCATAAAATTAAATATATAATTATTTTTATTTCAATTCCTTAATAAACTGAGTTTTGACTTATATTTCTATCTTTTCTTTAAAAAAGGTAACCAGTCTAAATCTATTATTGTACACATATTATTGACATGTGAACATTTATTTCATGAATTTACGAATATAATAAAAACAAACTAAAAAACGAAAGAGGTAGTTAATCACGTATTTCATATTAATTTGGATACAATATGAACTGAAACAAGAGAATAATTTAATTCAATTTATTAAAATAACAAAGAATATATAGAAAAAGTTATTGAACAAATGCATATACTTTCTGAAGTTTTTGGGCCCCAGCAGCCTTGGGCCCACAGATTTGGGCCTTGGATGACCAGGTCATAGGGTGGTCCGTGTCTAACCAAAAGATCGTGTAATCATTGTACGTTGCACCTAATATATGGTCATCGCCATTTCATGATATGCATGGCAAATGAAATATTAAAAATAAATATGATTTATTTATCTTAGAAAAGTGTCTAAAGTAAAAAAAATAAAAATTAAAGGACTGAAAACAAAAGAGAATAGAAAACATATCTAAAATTTACTCATGGAATATAAAGTAAAAATAAGAGTTAACTTTTTTTTCATCTCTAAACTAATTATATTTTATCTTTAAAATAAATTATAAAATATTTAATTTCTGTATTAAAATTATGTAAAACATTATCCCAATAAAGTAGAAGGTATTTACATAACAAATGAAATTTCATAGTATAATATAACTTTCACGTATTATTTATTGATAAAATATTCTACATTATTTTTATATGGTATAGAGATGGAATACTTTATAATTTAATTTACAACATTTTTTTTAATAATTTAGAAAAAATATATATTTAATTCTAGAAAAACAATTTTGATGTTATAAGCATAAAAAACTAAAAATACGTTTTAGAAACTAAACATAAACCAATATTTTTCATGAGAATAAAAATAAGTTTACTTTTTCTTTATTGTTTTTTAATACAAATAAAAATAAGTAAATTGAATTTATTTTTACCATCACTTCTCTCTCTCTCTCTCTCTCTCTCTCTCTCTCTCTCTCTATATATATATATATATATATATATATATA
>Ga0214542_1010025_pt1 | contig 14187 bp, 11 predicted proteins | sample CNSS1metaG_FD_160096 | JGI IMG/M metagenome (GOLD analysis project Ga0214542, IMG submission 160096) | Root nodule microbial communities from cowpea collected in UCLA plant growth center, Los Angeles, California, USA - CNSS1 | ecosystem: Host-associated > Plants > Roots > Nodule | place: USA...
TATTTATTTTATTTCTGGTTTTCTAAAAATTAAATTATTTGATTTTTAATTGATTGAGACTGGTTTATAATGTCTGGAAGTGAGACTGGCAAGATAATGTTGTAGATGATAAAAGTAGAGGATTGGGATCAAAAAGTTGAAGTTATTTATGATTTTTGATTCATATTAACTTGTGTGTTTGTTGAAATTTGAACTTATATAACAATCATGTTTGTTAAATTAAGTTATTTTACAATTATTGAACTATTATTTACTATTTGCATTAATTGTGGTGATGTGGTGATTAAATTCTGAATTGGTATGGTACTATATGCACTTTTTCATATGAAGTAGGGTGTAGTAGACTCTTACGAGTCTCCGAGTTGGGTCTACGAGTCGAGTCTACGAAGCTCTCACGAGTCTACGTAGACTCTCGAGTCTGATAACCTTGATGTAAACAATATAATAACTTCACTTTATGAGGAAAATAATGAATGCACACTAACAACATTAAGCTTTTTTTTTTCTGTAACCAGATAATTGTGTATACTTGTTTATAGCTGTAGAAGTCTCTTTCATTTGATCTGATTCAATTTTATAATAAGTTGATTGAATGGAGGGCAGTGGAAAGAAACAAGGGTAGGGGGTAGGGATTTATCATTTAGTAGGTGAGTGCATGTAGGCTCACAATCTTTCTGCTCCCATCTTCTGATCCACATTCAACATGTGCATAAGATTCTTATAGCCACTCCAGATGACCCTTATGTTTGTTTATGTTGCTCATGACAGTTAGTCTAAACAAAAATTCAAATTTTGAAGCATCCCAGCTAGAATCATACTTACCATGTCACAAACCACTAAAACAAGTTTTTTTTTTTTTTTTTTTTTTTTTTTTTTTTATGATGATAAGGGATTAAACTAGTTTGAAAGAGTTGTATGAAAATTTTAAACTTTGTAGACTGGTATAATAAATAAACTAGTACTTCCCTTGATAAAAAAATGGTGTTCCCAAAGACAAATAAAAATTTAACTAGTAGTTATACTTGAAAGGCTTCTACTGATAATTTGTATATAAAGTTAATTTTTTTTTTGTCTTTCGCTGTAGTTTTGGTGTAAAAGATCTTCCAGAAAACGGTAATTAAAGTTTAGTTCATATCTAGCACATCAGTGAATGAGTGGATCATTGCTTTAAAATGTGTGTAACAGATACAAGATGAAGTAAGATGTAAAAGGAATCCAATTATAGATGAACTAAGGCAAGCTAGAAAAAAATGGCATCAAGACGACGGAAGGTGCTGAATTTTCTTTTAGCTAAAGACACTATCTTCTGCTTCAGCACTTGGTGAGTTAGAGAGACACGACAGATTCCCAGGTCCCCACACAAATACAGCGTTAGGTGTGATTTGTGGAGCTGTGATTGTACTAAATTCACATGCCCCCATCCTCATGATATGAATTTTGAGTGTCCTTTGAGGTTACCTATTAGTGTATTGGAGGCTAAGCCATTCTTGGCACATAAAGGAACAATGAGCTCTCTACTCTCTAGCGTCTACACAACTGCAACTAACACAGTTTGCAACAGTGTAATACAGAAAAAACCCAAAAGACGTATTATAATCCTTTCTCAACCCAAGCTTAAAATCAATACAGCAAAAACATAGAATCCACCCAATAGTATAAGCATAAACCCACTGACAAAAACAACAAAATAAACACGCTTGCTCACATACTCCTGATCAATCTCCTGTCGTACGTTCAACCAATAAATCAATGTAAGCACATTCATACTTGGTTGGACTCAAATGCTTAAAAGAAGGTTAGAATAAAAAAATAGAAATTTCATAAAGTTAGTATATGGTAGTCAAGAGTAAGCAGGAATAGAAGTTTCAACAGTAAGATTTTACGATTGAAGAGCTCTAAAAGTCAACCAAACAGCGACTGAGAAAGATGCCCCACCCAGGCATACAAAATGGCTTTTACAGTATCACAAAAAAAAGAAGATCAAAACCTGATTTTCAGAGTTTCACAAGAACTCAACAAACAGTCTTCAAGTTTTCAAGACATCTTCCGTTTTGGTAACCGACCTCATACATGTAGACAAGAATAGCTTCGACTGTTTTCACTGAATCACACAACACTCCCAAACCACAAAACCCCAAATAGTGAAACAAATGATCGGTGTTGTCGATTGATAAACAGAAGGCAAATATGGCTAAAGTAGTCGAAAGAAACGCTAACCTCGTCAACGATTTTCTTCTTCTACCACTCGATCGTCGTCGCTATTACCGCCGCCTAAACCACCGTGTGTCGCTGTCGAACTCCACCGGTGGCAGTTGGGGAATGTGAGCTTTCTTTTGAACTTGGGTGAAGGGTTAAGAAATTTTTTTAAAGTTTGGGGCTTTCTTACTACTCCTCCAAGATTTCTTTCTGCACCCCCAAGCTTTTTGTATATTCCTGTATGACCATTAACCATTGACCACACAATAAACGAAAAAGCACCGTAAATGTCAACTTTGAATTAAAGAGAACAAAATCGAAAAAAAAAAAGAGGATGAGAAGTAAAGCAACATCAGTCTTTGCACGAAGAAGAAAAATAATCACCAATGGGGTTCGTAAATTTAGGACAGATATTGTGGAGGAATAAATTCAAAAGTAAAACATATAACTAACCCTAAAAATGGAACCAAGTCACGACAGAGACAGAGATTTATTTTTTTGCTGTGAACAAGTGTGGTGGAGCACCATGAATACAGTGAACAAAGCTTCATGAGTTTGATATTGATATTCTTAGACATCGATGATGAAGTTCTATATTTCCATTTTTTTTTCCATGGTCATTTAATGTATTTATACAAATTTTTTCATATGGATTGTGTCATTAGTTATGTATATAGATTTTATGGATAAATGTTAATATTAAATTGTATTTGTAGGAAGGTATATATTATATTTATGAAAAAAGTTGTATTGCGTTTGATACATAAATTGTTTTTGATTGATCTTTAAACTTTGGCACTCTTTTTAAGAGTTCGTAGTTTGATTTATGTTTTTCATTATGTCGTGTTCTTTCATTTATGTCATGTAGTTGTATAGTATTGGTTTCAGTGATGTTGTATGCTATGTATGATTGATTTTTGGTATGGTCAATTTCAGTTTTGAGGAACTTGGTCAGTGTTTCATGACATTTATAACGAATAAGGATGTCAAATATCGTAATAGTTCCGTTGAGAATAAGGATGCATGTCATTATAATACATTTAATTTGTGTTTGAAATTTGAGTAAGTCGCATGATCTAGTTGTTTAACTGCATTTGTATATATATTTGAGACATTTAAGTGGAATAAAATATGTTGGGTTTATTAATAAACTAACAACAGAAGGCATTGATCAGTTCATTTTGTTACAAGATTATTACGTTGAACAAGTTAGTTTATATAACACATTTAGTCATCTGTTTTCCAAAATTTTCTGATTTATCAGTTTTGATCTGTTTTAAATCTTTAGATATGATGGCCAGGATAGTGTAATTGTTTGTATTCAACATCATGTACTGCGTTTACCACTTAACTTAACCACCACGCATTGTTTGGTAGTTACATAGCACACACAAACATTTTATTGACAAAATTGAGAGTAATTTTTTATTTTTTTATGGAAGTTAAAAAACAAAATAATAGTTTTAAGATTTTTTTTTATCAAAAATGATTTTTTTTTCAAAGTTTATCAGACAAAACTTGATCAAAGTATCATTTCTCTCTAAAATCTAGGAAACCCGAATTGAATTAATACTTTTGCATTTGTGTCTTCAAAAATATAATTAAACTAGCTTGTTGTCTCCTTCATAAAGAACAAATTGGTTGAAATGTAAACACTGTTAGGGAAAACATAAGACAAGTAAGTGATACATAGGTTTAGCATCTGAATCAGACATGGACCTAGATAACCGGGTAATTCTTCTTTGATTTGTGTTCTTTGTTTTCATCAAACACTAACACTGTCATGTTTTCAATTTTGGAATGAATTGAATTGAATTATTGTTATTGAACTTGCCTGCACTGCAGAAAAATGCACCATTTTCATCCAATCTCCAGCTCTATTCTTACTGCTATAGCTCTTGCTCATGGCGTACCCGCTTTGCTTTATGCCTCAAAGGTTCCTTCCTCACCCCTTTTTTTTATGACACAGAGCTTTAGGTACTGTTGTTCAATCAGATTTTCAATAATCTGTTTAATGAAGGTTTCATTAAATATCAAATCAAGAAGAGTAAAGTAAAACTCCAGTTCTAATGGGTGAACACCAAACGCACCAATTGAATTAGTTTTGTTCCATTTTGATAGAATAACTTCATAACAACATTGCTTCTTTTTATTCAGTTGGATTGGACTCAAGAACAAAAATTTTAGTTTCGTGATTGATTTTGTTTTCTTTTGATCTGATATGACTAGGAATTCCATGAGTACAAAGAAATAGACCAAGAAAAAGGACAGTAGTACAGTCCAGGTGAATACAGAGCTCAATAATAAATGTAGTGCTTTACCAACCAAACTCAATAGTGGTTAGAAAATTTTGTTTGACTGAAAAAATTCCATTTCTGCTTAAATTTCATAATTCGAGAGATTGAACCCTCTGCACTATGTTCCAGTATTAGTTGATGATAATATAGTAGTTTTAGACTCTTATGCAATAATTCTGGTAAGTCTAATGCTATAGACACTGAAAATATTGAATACTCTCTACCCAATTCCACCTGAAAAACTACTAACTTTTTTAAGCTCAAGTATCTATCTTTTCAATCATTCATCTCACTGATTAGGTTTGGTATTCTGTTATTCAAATTGCCACTTTGTGTGTTTTCACTTTTACCTTTATGGATAGCATTTGGAGGAAAAATATACTCAGAAGCCACTGTTGCAAGTTGGTCCACAGCTCAGAGCTCTCAATCTTCAGGTAAAATTCAAGATGATTGATTTGTATTTCTAACGTGAATGTGTTGAATCAAGATTGATTCTAACTGATAACCCTACTGGTTTGGTATCTTGTGAAGGAATTCAGTGAGAAAAAGCAAATCTTGTTGTGAATTCTTATGCTTAAACATCATAGAGGTTTCCAAATATTTGATAATGCTTATACTCTTATAATTGATCAACACATATTTGTGAAATCCTTTAAAAAAAAGTAACAAAAATCTAATACAGCTAAGTATGAGACTAAAACTCATGTATGAGAAGGAGCTAGATCATGTGTTACACAATCTTTCTATAGCTTGGCTACTATCTGATGATTATTATATTATTTTACAGGTTGCAAGTATTGTTCACTCCAGTATACAGCCTCTTCACATGCTTTCTCTTCTGGTACATTCATTCTGATTATTTGATCTGAAATCATTGGATTCCATAATGCTCTAATATTTTGGATTTTTTACACACATTTTTCTACAGAAAGATATGGAGAAAAAGTTTGGTGCAGAATCAAAACCATGGGCCCAATTTACCATTAACAAAGGTTTCTCAGGTAAGCATATTCTATACTATTATTTCCTTCTCAACTTTTTCTATATCTATTCAGTTCTCTTACTTTCACTTGGACTATGTCCAGCTCTTGAAAAGCTACTGAAGGATTTTGCTGCAACATATGCCTCAGGGAACGTATCTGTATGGTATAAACTGGTTGTGCTAAAGCCTTCTTTCTCTTTTTACTTACTATAATGGTTTTCTTCAACATGATTTGAAGCCTTATTTTGAATCTGTTCCTTGTTGTGTGTGGTCAATGTCAATTCCTGAAACATTTCTTGATGTCTATTTATTGAATGGAGAAAGGAAAAATTGGAAATGGAACTTTCTTTACATTTTCCTCACAGTCTGGCAGAAAAATCTCCCCTCCAATTTTACCTTTTAACTGTTATGGTGGGTTGTATGAAACTTTCATGTTCATCTTTTTCACTTAAAGTGTTTCCTATGCTCAAATGAACAATGTGATGATCTTGCTGGAAACAGTGAAATTTTGTGTTATTTTGAACTTATACTTCCAACCCTAGAAAGGCCTATATATATAACAAAGAAAACACTGTATTATGCAGGCTGATGTATTTTTGGTAGCAGACATAGAACAGTCAGTTGAGAGGTTTGGTGTTGATATGGTCAAGTATAGTTCTTACAATTTCTCAATATATTTTTGTTTCATTATATACAAATATTGGTACACAAGCCTGAGTGGTTGAGAGTGGATATAGAATTCTTCTCATCTCTTTTCTTCACTTCTGCATATTATGAACATTTTACAATTTTTGTGAGTTTTTGCAGTCCAAATTCCCTACCCTGAGTAGGTTGTATGAAACATACAAAGCTTTGCCAGAGTTTCAAGCATCATCTCACCAAAGACAACATCATTCACAACCCTCGACTACTTGAGCATCTGAAATTTCTATGTTGTTTTGGTTTTGGAGTTACCATGCAAATTAAATGGTTGTCACAAGGCCTAGTTGTGTCTGCCCCACAACAGCTTCATCAGTTGAAAGTTAAAACTGGGTTTCCTTCATAAGCATTTGACAGCATTATGGTTATACTTAACTAGTGTGTATTATTATGTCCCCTCAAAACCAGCGATTGAATATTTTGGTATTTCAAATAGATCACTATGTCAAGCTCAATATTAAAAATACATTTAGATTTTTGGTTATGCAGAACTATTTAAAGACTCAACAAAGATATAAAAAAATAATGTTGCTAACATTTTATATGAATGTGTAATATAATTTAATATTTAACTCTTTTTAAAGTGAATACATGTGTAATATTTAACTTATTCTTACGTTAATTAAGACCATGAAGTATTCCCATTAAAGTTAGCTGTGTATGTATGATAGTATATTCATCATATATTCAGTAAATAAAGCTATATTAAGTTCTAAAACGGCAAACTTTTATAAGCCCGTCTAGCTCAGTTGGTAGAGCGCAAGGCTCTTAACCTTGTGGTCGTGGGTTCGAGCCCCACGGTGGGCGAAAATTTTGACACTTTTAGATTTTTAACTTTTTTTAACTCTTATACACTTAATCTGAAAAATGGGGAAGAGTTATTTATACAAATGCAACGAGAAGTTAAATAACAATTTAATGTGAGGTTAAAGGATATATAGTCCAAGAAAATATACACATCAAAACTTTCAATGACCTTTTTATTATTTTTATAAATTACGCACTAGGAAGCTGCAAACAAGAAGCTGGAATCAAATTTGAAAATAAGCTGAACTTGGAGTGTAAAATAACTTCTTAAAAAGTGTATATCTAAGGACAATGCTCAAGGACTGTTCAAAACTAGCCTAAACTCTTTGCTTCACCAAACTTCAAATTTGGCACATTAGCAACTAAAACTCACTACAAAATTGTTAGCCAATAAATTCAGCATGATACATGACTAATGAAGCACACATTAAATCCCTACAATTTCACTAACGTAATTTCTAACATTTTCTCAGCGAAACTATACGACTTCCACAAAAGCATGTCAAAGAGGATGAAAGAATATCAGTATTTCTGAAGCATCACTTGTGCAAATTAGTCCAGCCATGTGCTTGACCATGCTACTGCAATTAGTGTGCTGAGGTAGTTGATGGAGCTGCCCACCATTTTCTTGTTCACCAATGTTGTGGCTAAAACTGAGATGCATTCTTTTCCTGCCGAATGCAACCAAAATAAAAATAAATAAATTGATATGATAGATTGAGGATGCAATCCAGACACTAAAACAACTCAACCTCTCACCCAAACACATTCACAACAGCCAAACATGTTGGTCCTCCTCCCAAAATTATATATCAAATTCTTCATGAAATTTCTCAAAATATTTTTTTAATCTTCTAAATTCTTCATGAAATTTCTCAAATTATATTTTTAATCTTCCAATGCTACTGTAAACAAGAAAAACATATATGTAACAGATTTGGCAAAATTACACTTGATATAGGAAGTACATAGTAACTTGGATTACACAAACAATTGAATAAATGCACATTTTACCTTCAATGTTGAGCAATTATGATAGCCCTTTAGATTTTACTTTCTTTTTCCTAGAACTTTTATGCTGAGGGCCTTTTTGTGTCCCCATGAGCAATTCGTTATGCATTTGTAGCCATAACTCTTCAAAGTGCTTGTGAAAACTATGCTGAAACCAATCCAAAATTTCTGCAAATAGTTCCCTAGGATTCTCCTTCCACACCATTCTTAGCACAGCAGAGCTATCAATCAGCCTGCTTTTTAACTTGCTTAAAAGATTTCCCACCCTTTTCTGACCAAATGCTTCTTTCTTCATGATACTTTCAGGGGGAGCCGACATATATTTTCGAACAGATTTTAAACAGGGACACACCTGGCCTTCAAGCAAAGCATAGGCAAACACTTGCACCCGATCTTCATCATTGCTAATGGGCAATGAATGCATTGGAAGCTTCCAAGAGAAACGGCCAAAGGCTGGGGTTACCCAACATTTTACTTGGTCAGTCTGGGCATCATAGTAAGATCTAGGATCCTTCAGGGGAGCTGAGAAGACGCATGAGGACTTAGCATGCTCAACAAGCCAAGCTGGCTCTACACTTGTTGCTCCATGCATATATGCTCTCATGGTACTTATCCCTTCTTTATTTGGTCTTTTGGTCTCTAATAGTTCATTGTAAACCAAATACTCAGGGCCTACAGTAGAAAGTGATGACCAACGATGAAGTAAAACACTTTCATCAACCATGCATGATTGATACCTTAAGGCACGAGATGTTTTCTCCCCATCGAAGACCCTAGAAAAAGATGTAATACGTTTAGCAACCCTATCCGCCCAGCCAGCACATATTGCTTCACAGATGAGTCTTTCCTCAACAAGAGAAAGTGGATATTTTTCAGAAGAAACCTGCCAAGCACATTCAACATCCTCTAAAGTTCCATGGATCCATGAGTACTCTTCTTCAAGACCACCTTTATCAACCTGATAAAAGACCAGTTTAAGTAGCTGTTGTCGAAGTTTGGACATTTCATCCATGGTTTTGAAATGCAAAGCATAGTCATCACAGAATTCTACTGATTTCTGTGAATGTTCAAAACACTGTAAAGCATAAGCTATGGTGAGGGCATCACTAGTGACAACTCGAAATTTTTCTCGTGCAACTTTTGCCGTTTCTTTTAGTTTCTTTCTTCTTGACTTTCCCTTTTTATCAAAGTCTCGCTCACCATCTCCCATTCCAGATTTCTCAGACATCTTTGAATCTCTGCTGTTATCATCTTCATATTGCATTATAAAAGGATTTGACAAGCTCAATGCCGCAGCAGCTGCAACAGCATATGCCAAAAGCAAATTTAAATTACATTTAAGCTCCTGTCTTGTATTTTTAACAACAGTGAGGAGCATTCTAGAATGACGAGGACTCAATGGATAATGTGCCATGGCTTTTCCCAAGGTTGTAAGTTCATCCTTGCTATCAAGTGCTTCAAGAGATTTCAAGCAATTTTCAGCTTCAAGCAAAGAAGCAGCTTTAAGAGATGTAGGAAATGGGAAATTTGCAACCTGGATGAGAAGCAAAATTAATGATTAAAAAAATACCTCAAACTGAAAAACAGAATAGAAAAAGAAAGGAAAATCCAATTTCACCTGGTGGGAAATGAATAAATAACATAGCCATTTGTAAAACTTGATAAATTTTACGATATAGAACAAAATTGACAACGCAGGACAAATTTTGAGATTACAATGTTTTAGAGCCAAACAACAACAATCCAAATGAATGCAATCTTCTTAATGATATATGTTGCATAAGACCATTTGGCTTATGAGGATTCCATTTCCTCACTCAGCCCATGATAAATAGTCAAGCTATCTGAAAGGAGTACATAACGAACTACTTCGTATCATATCTTCTAATGATACTACCCGACTTTAAAAAAGCAAATACAATGAAAACTCAACGGATAAAGTAATACACTTAACCTACCTTTTTAATATGCATGGATTTCAAGAGAAGGACAACACCATGAACAGGTACTTTCTCAACTTCGGCAGGAGAGTGCTCAGGAAATTCATTATTAAAGGCTGCAGAAGAATAGAGACGGTAACAGTGTCCAGGACCAGTTCTTCCAGATCTGCCTGCACGCTGTGCAGCAGATGCCTTACTTATCCATTGTATTTCGTATGTCTCCATGCCATTAGAGGGGTCATAATTCTTCACCTTTTCTCTTCCAGTATCAACCACATACTTTATCCCGGGGATAGTTAAAGATGTTTCAGCAACATTTGTAGCAACAACTACAAGCCGCTCTCCCTCCCCAACTTTTTCAAATACACGAAGTTGAGCTGCTGCAGGAAGCATGGCATACAAAGGTAGAACACAGAGCGCACCTGGAGTACTGCAATTTTCTTTAGTTCTTTTCTCGCTGAGAGCTTTTGATTGGTCCAAATTACCTTCTATGTTCGCAGAAAATGTCTTCTCTTCATTTGAGGAGCTTGATGTGGCCTGCCCAGACAATTTTTCAAAAGCAGCCTTTAGTGAAGCAAGACTTCCTGCCTGTCCCAAGGCATTCACAATATTACTATTGTTCTCTGGAAGCACAAGATTATCATCATCAAATTCCAGTTCACTCTCTGTTTCAGTGTCATAAGAAAAATCAGATTCATTCTCATTTGCATTATCCTCATCTTCATCATAACTACTAAATCTATCAGTTTGCTGGAAGGATGAAGTTCCATGAACCTCAAATGCTTCATTAATCTCTCTAATATTTACTCCCTCATCAGACTTTTTTTCATTGATCACAGTGCTATCAGTTTGCACAGATCCTTCAACTTTTTTCTTGATAAACTCCTTTGATGCTTTCCGTAATTTCCTACACAAGTCCTCTACTTCCCTTTGCCCAGTAACAAACACAAGTATGCCCCCAGGTGGCAACCTCTTGTGAATTGCCAAGACCTTTTTATATGCTTCTCCAATGTAATCTGTTTTCTCTGTTTTCTTTGAGAAGTATACTGTTACTGGAAATTGCCTAGTAGGAACTTCTATAACAGGTGGAGCAGTTTGGAATAACTTCCCAGAAGTGAAGTCTTGTACTCGCAAGGTGGCACTCATAAGCACAAGTCTTAAGGGAAAAATAATTTTTTCAGGACTTATAATTTCCCCTGAAAGTATCATCTTCTGTTGTTCATTATAAATCTGTCATCATATCAAAATAAAAGATCATCTTGATCAGAATGTCAGAGGCACAATAAATATACATAGAGCATATTTCATTTGTAAAATAAAGAACTTTCATGCTAACCATTTGGCGAGTTTTAATTACACGTGAGAGCATCCCGATCAAAATGTCCGTGTTCAAGCTCCTCTCATGGGCCTCATCAAGAATTATGACAGAATAACGTCTCAACAAAATATCATTCTGCACCAGTTATTCGGTTAAACAACATAAGTACAAACAATTCTGTAAATCTGTTACTTATTTTAGTGTTACTAAAGAATGGAGTCATCATAACAATACAAAAATAATAGCAAATGACAGGAAAATTTTTAATAAATCACTTTTCAGTTTCCAATCTAAAGTGACATGGATTATGCATCATCCTAAAATGTGCTCACATTCACATACAAATAGTAATGTTCTCAAATATTTCACAAATGAATACATGTTCTTAAGTGATTTGCCTTAGAATGAATAAGGTGTTACACAATAAAGTAAATAATAAATTCATAGATCCTATCATGTATTAAGTTTTAAGTAACATAAAAGAATCCTTGTTTCTTAATACAAAATTGTTTCTACGTTCCTGTGATTATGATAGAAGCACTTCTCAATATTAAAAATTGTTGGTAGGGATAACAACCTGAACTTCTCGTAGCAAAATTCCATCCGTCATAAACTTGATAGAACAATTTTCACCAATCTTCTTGTCATATCTGACTTGAAAACCAACCTCCTTCCCTAAGTGAAGACCAAGCTCATATGCCACACGCTTAGCTGTAGCAAGAACAGCCACTCGACGAGGTTGAGTAACACCAATGACACCCTTACTTGAACCGTAACCAGCTTCATAAAGAAACTGATCAATTAAAAAAATTCAAAAGAAAATAATCAACAGGTAAGCTGAATAAAATGAAGAATGCTATCAACATAATCAAGCATTAGACAAACTCACCTGAGGAACTTGAGTTGTTTTACCACACCCAGTTTCTCCACATATGATAACACTTGAACAGTCATTTATAGCTTCCATTATCTCTTGCTCCATCATAACTATAGGCAAATCTTTTCTTTTGTCTTCAACTTCACTTGGTCTATACACATGCACAACAGTAGGAACATTTGAAGCCCTTGGTGCAGAATAATCAAGGTTGCTCAATCCATTGGGCTTATTGTTCTCATCTGTTCTATCCTGTCCCATGTTAACAAACAAGTTCCGAAAAGCATTAAAGCAAATTAATGAAAGACAAAAGGGATCTCAAAAATCATGTCATCAGTTAATAACAAAGTATGAGATGTTAACTAACTACTTTACAGGTATATAAGCATGGTGTAGTGTGTGTAAAAGATTATTTCTCCCCAAATTACCAACAGAAAATAAAATTTTGAAAGCAGGTGTAAGTTTTACATACACAAAAAGAAAGTAAAGTGATGAATATAAGACCTAAATGTTATATGTGGGATATTATTCCAGTGGTCCAATGAAACAATTGAATTATATCTTATGCCTTGATTATCCACACTAACTTGCAAACACTAACTTGCAATTTAATTAGGTACTATACCTTTATTTCATCGACCGAACAAGACAATGGAGAACTTCTGATTTCATAAAGTTGTTTGTCAATGGAAATGTCAGCAAGATTTCCAGAAACGTATTTATAATTTTCAACTTCATTGCCATGAAGTAGTTCTTCAGAGGACTCCAGAGGTGTTAAAGTTGTATTTAAGACTTCTTCTGATTTAATGGGTTGAATTTGAATGTCATTTTTTTCAACTTCATCATCCTGTGCTGAATGAATCTCGTCCATCTCAGGTTCCTTAGACAGTCCATTATATGAAACGTTCAATCCTTCTTTCAACAAATGAACAGCCCTCCTACGCTTTTCCTTCATAGTCTCATTCTATAAATATATGACAGCACCAGTAAACAAACAGTCTCAACACTAATTAATTTTACCATAAATATACCACTGTTTCAACAACACATACCCGATTTATATTGCATGAAGACTGTAGAAGATGATACGCATACTCTGGAAGTGTGTGCTCGCTGGAAAAGAATTACTTCAAGGTTTTATCAACGACCCACAGAAAACAACATTAAAGAAAAAAATGTAACTGAATAATAAGTCATTCACATACTTCATTGTCTTAATAGCTTGTTCCTGCAGACGTTGTTTCTCCTTGTCATCCTACGTAGGCAACCAAACAAACTGAGACTAATAACAGAAGAGAAGAGAATGAAAAGCGCTCACTTTTTGTCTACCCAACAAACCTCAAACTTCTTCTTCCTCTTCTGAGGTTTGCTCAATTTCTGTTTTTTATTTGATTGAGCTTTTCGATGATCCTAAATAAACAGAAGTTATATCAGACAATGTTTGTAAACATACAAAATTGAATGAACAAAATGGCACGTTCAACTGTCTCTACCTGTTCCTTCCCTTTCCTTTTCTTCATCCTCTTTGCAGGCAAAATCAGTGCATTACTATCACCATCTCCCAGACTAGCCAAAAGATAAACATTCAGATCATTTAAAACGAAATATAAAAATGGTGTTTCCTCATTTTTGCAGCTTCCACAAAAAGGAGTAATTTTACCTTTGAGAATTCATTTCAATAACATCACCAGAGCTTTCCCAAGTTTCCATTTTGCTATTCTCAGAAGCCAGTGCTTCCCTAAACACAGGGGAATTGCATGCATTTTGACTTAATACAGATAATTACGTCAAAAAATTAAAAAAAAAAAATATATATATATATATATATATATATATATATATATATTTATAAAACTCGCGGGTTGACTCGTACACCCGTACGAGTCTGCGAGTCATGACAGTGTTCACGGGTTAACTCGCATATAAACTCGTTTTTTTTCAAACTCGTAATGAACTCGGAGTAAACCCGTCGACTCGTACCAAACTCGCGAGTTCGAGAGCGAGTCACCGAGTTCGAAGAACGAGACGAATTGACACAAAAACATGTTGTTGGCTTTCGGATT
>Ga0214542_1010030_pt1 | contig 14179 bp, 5 predicted proteins | sample CNSS1metaG_FD_160096 | JGI IMG/M metagenome (GOLD analysis project Ga0214542, IMG submission 160096) | Root nodule microbial communities from cowpea collected in UCLA plant growth center, Los Angeles, California, USA - CNSS1 | ecosystem: Host-associated > Plants > Roots > Nodule | place: USA...
ATATATATATATAGATATATATATATATATATATATATATATATATATATATATATATATATATATATATATACACGGGTGTTAACTGAACTTAATTTTTTCTAATGTTTTGGATTATTTTTTAAATTATTTATGGTATTTAACTAAATTATTATTATTTTTAATAATAATATGTGTTTATTAACTTAATTATAATTTTGTATTTGAAAATAAAATTTAATTGAATTATTATTCATGTATGTTAATTTTTATTGGTATTAAAAATGACATGTAATGAGCTAAAAACATTTTTTCAATAAATTATAACTTTTTTAAGAAGGAGATCATAATTAGCTATATTTTTTCTTTATAATAATCAATTTTGATTTCTATTTTCTTTTTCATCTTCATTTACTATTACACTTATTTTTTTTCATGCTTTCTTTTATTTTAGAGTTCTTCTTTCTACTGTTGACAAATTCTTTTTCTTGAATCTCATACAGCTTATATGTATCAATTTTTTTATCTTAATTTCTAGTTAGTATGTTTTTCTTTCTATTTTTGTATTATTACTTTTATTCTATTTATTAACTTTGTATTAGGATTAAAAATTGTGTGGTTTTGTTTTGAGCACTTTTCAATTTATAAGTTTCGAGAATATTTTTATGTATATTTTAAAATTAATTATAGTTTTATATTTATAATAATGACTAATTTAATAATCCATAATTTTTTATTTTATAAATTAAAATCTAAAATAATGTTTTATTTCTCCAAAACATAAATCAGTTAGATTTTGGGACTCTCCCTAATCCCAAGTCTTTTGCCTATGCTGATAACTCTATAAACAAGTGGGTAGAAAAGTTCCTTTTGCTGTGTAGGTGCTCCGTACTGAATCTCACTTGATCATATTGCAGCAACCAGCGGCACTGAAGATTGAGCCATCTCGAAAGAGAAGCAAGCTGGTTCGACCGCATTTTTCAATCCAAATTAGAGACGTGTTTAACTGGATTGAACTAATCTGCGTTATCACTATGTATCATTTCTATATTTTAATATTCAATATCTTTTGTAAGTGTATACTGTAAATTAAGTATTTTAATTTTATTTTACCATTGAATTTTATTATTCAGGTGTCATCAATTATTTTTTATAAGTGTATTCATTAATTTTTTTAAAATTGTGTGATGGCAGAAAACAGTTCAAAATATTGAAAACACATTTATTTCTATAATAAAAAAAAGTTACTTGAGAAATTTAAATATATTTCAAATATTGGTTAAAAGAAATTGACACTAGATAAAATAAAATTAATTATTAGGTAAAGCACTAAACAAGTATAAATTCCTAATAATATATTGGTTAAAAGAAAATGACACTATAGATAAAATATAAATAATTATTAGGTAGAGCACTAAACAAAAAGTATAAATTCCTAGGAGAGAACAGAAATATTTATTAAACTTGCATATATTTGAACTCACTTATTTACGTAAAAATGGTGAAAATGGTATAATCATCAAACTTGAAAAGGAGGAATAATAAAAGACCTATATCATACGTTAAACAAATTATCTAACCTTCGAAAAAAGAAAATACAGTGCAGTTGTGTGTATTTCTATGTTGTGAGTTGAGTTTATTTATTCATAGTTAGTTACATGAACATTACAAAAACATTTTATTAATGATTTTGTTTCATTTACATATGCTTTATTTGTTTTGTTTCAGCTTTGTACTTTTGATCACTTTCTATTTGTCAAGAGAAAGGGTGCATGCGTGGGAAATAAATTTTCAAGGTTGTTGCTTAGAATGAATATTAAAGTGGGTGACATTGTTTTAAAGAGTAGTTTGGAAAAGAATGTGGTAAGTTGTATGGGGTTCATTTAGTTAGAGTGATGTGTTAATGTTTGATTTTTGAAATAAGCTTTTTTGTTTTACCTATTTGACAAATAGTTCTTGATCTTTATGTGTCAAAGCAGTAATTTGTTTATGCAGTAGTGAGAGAAGTGTATGAATTACTTGGTCATCAAGTTGACAGAAGTAAGAGACAATATGGTAGACCAGGTGGAGCCACAAAGAAGGACAAAGTTAAGGTTTTTATTGAAAACCAAGAACGTGAAATAACTGAATTTTGATGAGCCGTAGCAAATTTAGAAGTTGTGGTTCATGAGAGAAAGACTAAAGAACCAAAGAATCAAATCATGTTATTCGTTCAGCGGATATTGAGGACGAAAAATTTGGAAATTATGAAGTCCATTTTCATAGTGAAGGTGGACAATAATCACATCAACTACGCACGCACTTGAAGACTCCTGCGAACTGTTCTACAGTAAGGTTGAGGTGGAACAAATTCTGTGAATCACGTGGTAGTGTTTATGTTGGTGTTAAATCCCCACAATTTAAGGTTGATACTGCAAGTGGAAGTGATGAAGACTTGAGAAAAGATATAAACGGTGCCGAGGAGCCAAATTTACCACATAGCAATATGTATGTTAGGAAGAATCTTGATTGACAGGTACACTTCAAAAGTCGTGCAATACGATCTTCTTACACAGGGTATGGCCCCAAGAAATTAAGTTCGCAAAAATTATTGATGTGGTAACATAGATTTGATTGTTGTTTTTAATTATCATGGATGGAATGAATGTTGAAGTGGAAGTGGTTGATGTGGGAATTATTTTTCATTTAGAATATTCTTGAATTGTTGGGACATGAATTTTGTACCACAAATGTAAAACAAGCAGACTCCTTTTGTGCATGGAAAAGGCAATTAATGCAATTAGCATTTGCAGGGTCCACTTTTACCGTAAATGTTTATTATACTATACTTTACTCTAAATGTTTTAGTTTGATATATTAAGAGACATGACAGTCAAAAATAATTGAATTTCATCAATAATAGTTGAACAAATTTTATTGACATGAAAGTTTGACAAAAAAGAGATAGTAGGAAGTCATTTATATCAACAAATTAAAATGACAGTTGGTGGAGTTTGGTGGACGTTGATTAAGAAACTTGTACACAAAATATAAACCAGTAACATGACTATCGTATTTGGAAAAGACAGTTATTTGATGTGGTACTTTAAAATTTCTACTCACAACAGTAGGACTGCACAAATTTTGCTAACATCATTGATTGACATGTTCGGGTATATGACATTAAAATATTGGAAGTACAATGATAACTTTGAGTTAAATTTAGTATGTCCATTATTACACAAAAAATTAGCTTGAAGAATACGATTGTCGTACACAAAAAGACACCTAATAGAAATTGAAATTCATGTATTTGAATTCAATATTCTCGTACATCGAATGAATATCAATGATTTAAACATTGAAAGTGGAATATAGAAAGTGCATATAATACAGGAAGGATGAAGTTCTTGATACTTCAGTTGTACAAAAAGAAAAGATAAGGAAGACATATATTGTAACATAAAAAGACAATAATTGTATTTGTTCCATTTTTATGAATGATTTATTTTCATTAAAAAACCTATATATATATATATATATATATATATATATATATATATATATATATATATATATATATATATATATATATTTGTATCATCATTTTTATTTTCATAATACCATGGTTTATTTCTAATAAAGTTTGTTTAAACACTTATCCATATAAGGTCAATTGCAAAACAAAACCATATAATGTTGTACAAAAACTATACATGAAGAAGATGTATATTGTCGTGCAAAAAGGCAATTAATGCTGATGAAATCAAACTTGTCCTTAAAATACTATGTTTATAGTAGAGAGTATGGAAGTCTTATAAATATTTGAAAGTGATATAATGTCATTGTTAAACGAAGACCGAATAAAGAGATGTTGTTTGACAATGTCATCATAATTGTCATCAAGTTACAAAGAACCTCCTCCCTAAAAAAGTATGCATTATGATGAATCTAGTACCTGTGAAATTTAAACACATTAGTTTTTTTATGGTGGCTTTAGATTGACCCAATTTACACATTCAAAAATTCTTTAATTAGAGCACCTTGTTTCGTCTGTTGGAAATATAATTGTTAACAACATTGCTTTATAGAGATGTTAAGAAGGACACATAACCGAGATCTGGCACATTCAATAATGATATTATTATTATGAAATGGGTGTCGTCTTCGAAGTAATTGCTAAAATAATGTAATTTAAACAAACTCATTTATCACAATGGACATCCATGTCGCCATTCCAAACATCACTGTTAACGATTGGCTACATAAATAATTTAAAATTGTTAGATGAATGGAACCACCCAAATTACATTAAAGGATTACTGTGAAAGATTGACTTATAATACTGTTGGTGCATATTTGACTCGTGGTTGTCACCGACTTCTTTTTCTTTGAATACTTTTACACTTTGAATTTCATCCTTAACGTACGTGGCCTTCCCTTTCGTTTGATTGCATTTGGACCATGAACAATTGTGGGTTGAGTTGCTACCGGGCTTGGGAAGTCAAGGTCAATGAGGCCGCTCATGTTATGGGGCTTACATTAATGGGTTTCACCCATACTTAACCTCAATGGGTTTCGCCCATACATTAATTGCTTAAACAACATTTTTGTTTTAGTTTCAAATTTGCATGCAACATCAGCAATCTCAAAAAATTCCTTGCACAATGCCTAATACCTTTGCATTCTTTGTTCCTTGCTTTAGGTGTTGTAAGGACACTCCATTACCGCGTCATATCACCTTCATTTTATTAATTAAAAAAAACAATAAATGCCACATAGGAGTGACACGTGAGCGGGTCAAAATGGGTTAAAAGAGAAGGTTAAAGTATCATATTACGCTTTATAAAAAGAAAGTGCTTTTTATAAAAAAATTATTAGGTTTTAGAGTAGTTGATAATGTGTCATAATGTGCATCTGCCAACATCAACTCATAAGATGTTTCAGTATCACTCCTTTTTACACTTTTTCAACTCTTGTTGCCACTCCATTCCAAACCATAATAAACCGATTTTGTATGCACATTATATAAAGGTTTCGTTTCAAGGTTTGAACTTTTTTTATGTTTTCTAGTTCTGCTTTTTATATTTATAATTTAATTATCATTTATATTTTATAACTCATGATAAAATTACTTTTTATATTTTATAAGTGATGTTGATAAATGAACATAAAGCATTCAAAATAACCATGTAAAAGATTGAGTCATGGTTACAAAACATTAAATTAAAACATAAAACATAAGAATGATGAATAAAAAGATAAAAAATTTAACATGCAAAATTATAATAGATTCAGGTACACAAAACTGAAACACATCACAAATTTGTAGGAACATTTTTCTAGTATGAGAAAAGGTTCTATCTAGCATAAGACCAATTCAGTTGTGAAATTCTATTTCAACAATTCTCTGCACTAAGCTAGTTTCAAAATCTTCCTTTAATCTTGAGTTGGTAATCTTTTTTATATGGAGCTAACCCATTAACTTATGTGAGTCTTTTCAAGCATTTTTCATATAATTGGCTCACTTGTTACCATTTCCAAAAGAACAACTCCAAAACTGTAAACATTACTTCTCTTTGTCAATCTGCTTGATAAGTTGTAACTGAGACAAATAATTTATTTTAGTACTTGTTTGGAAAATTTTCTAGTGAGAAATTATATAGGATAAAATTTAGACATTGTAGGTATTGGTAGTGCTTTTCCAATTGAAATTGGAGTTTCAGTTAGTAATTCACGTAATGAAAGTATACATTAAAGGTAGAATTATAATGGTAGAATTTCAAGAACAACGCCTACAAAGCCTAAGAAATTGGTATAGTTTGATACATTACTAACAAAAAATATAATACATTACCATGTTTATAAGCAATTACTAAGTGAGAGTTCCATCAACAACAGTGGACAATTGTGTGCCTCCATTTACATGAGCTAGATACTTTGTTGGATTGATGAACCACTGTAAACAAAAACAACATTTTGTCAACTAATCAAATACTAAACTTACTTTGGACATATATATGTTACTTCTAAATGAAGGTGTAAATACCAATGACACGCATGAAAAATTTTATAAGATAATACACTTTCAAATTTCAACGGCTAATAAAGAAAGTATAGTTAAATGATTTATCTTTGTAAATCATATAAAACACAACAATACACAGTAACCATAAGTACCTAAAAATAGCATAACAATAAAATATAGGTTTAATTACTCTTTTGGTCCCAATTTTTGTCCAAAAGTGTCAAATTGGTCCTCCAGTTATTTTAAGTTTTAATTTGGTCCCAATTTTTTAAAAAATTGATGCAATTTAGTCTTTTTTGTTAAATTTCTTGAAGCGAATCAATGAATTTTTTTTATCAAAATTGACATTGTGATTATGTTAATTAAATCAATAAAGCAAATCATCATTATTAATAACTTCAATTTTGATGAAAAATCCTTGATCTGTTTCAAGAAAGTTAATGAAAATGACCACATTGCATCAATTTTTCAAAAATTAGGACCAAATTGAAACTTAAAAAAATTAGGACCAAAAAAGTAATTAAACCTAAAATATAATTTCAATTATTGTTAGAGTAATATACTATTACATCACTATAATCATTCCTTTTCTTTATTAAAACATCATAGCATGTAATATACATTTGCTCTTTCAAAAATATAGTGGTTTGTATGAAATTGTCATAATATTAGAAGAGGTTCAGATAAAGAATACCACAAGTATAAACACGACAATTAGCACAATGAAAAAGTAAAATAGGAATTGAATAACACACCTTTTTACCACCTATTGAGATAATTCAATGCTAGCTATATACATGTTCTTTCAAACATATATTTGAAACCAACTTAGTAAAGAATATAATTGCACAAAACCGATTCAAGCGGTCAACACAACATGTAAAAGGCATAAATCAACACATTAGGTAGAGGTTGATCAAGAATAACTTAGTAAGAAAATTGCATCTTAAGAAACATAACAGAATTTTAAGAACTCACATGATAACCCAATTCCAGCTAAGTTTTTTCCATTTCCAAAGATCAAATGGTTTTTATATCTATGATCATCAATTGTAGCTGTTACTATTGCTATCCATGAAGTGTATGAAACTAATGACTTGGGGAAAGGACCATCGATTCCAACAGCTTGTGCCACAAACACGCCAACTTTCACATCTTCAAGAAGTGTAGCATTAAAAGGATCCAAACACATAGTTTTGGTGTTTGATAGAAGACTATTTGGTCCAACTGATAGGCTAATTATATCCACCCCCATCATGCACAATTTGTTCACTTTCAAATTTAAATAATTAGACATCTTGAGATAAAATGCAAACAAAATTAAGTGCATAAAAAAACTGGATAAATTGGATACCAACTAAAATTGGCAATAACAAAGCATGAAAGAACTTAAGAGAAAAAAACCTCAAATGCTAAAAAATGAGATTCTTCTCTTGAACACACATGTCCATCAAACTCAAGCTAGTTTCATAGCCAAAAAAACATTAATCCACATTTTCACTTCCAACAGTCAAGACACACTCATCAATCACACATAAAACAAAATCTAAAACATGAAAATTACACCCCCAAAACAAATAAGTTTAATTAAATAGAAAAGATTTTACCATTAAAAAGAACAAAGATCATCTGTAATAAGCTTGTCACACTTCACTAAGGATAACACATGATAATAAGGATAATGATCAATCTTTCTTTCTTCAAGTCTGTTACTACAACAAAGTGAAATGGTAATCTAAAACTAATACATGATATTTGGTATTATGTTTAGAATAAAAAAACGAATGAAAAAGAATTAGATACTTAGAATTACACAATGATATTTGATATTTTGTGGTGATATTTTTACAATCATATTCCATGATCTTCATCCAATTCTCAAAGTCCCCAATTTTCTATGATTTTAGATGAAAGTTCATAGCAACCACACTTCATAAAAATCAAAATTTATATAATAAGTTAAGCATGTATCATACTTTAGATACCTTAAGTTATTTGAGAACAAAAAGCAACCTCCTTTATGTTTTCAAACTTCTTAGCCATCCTATTTGAGAGTTATGAGAAGCCCTATGAGCCTAATTGCAAACAATAACATATGAAGGAGGACATAGAAGATCAAATTGCTATAACTTGTTTTTGTTATGATGCAGCCACGTACTTCGATCCTTTTGGTCATTTGGGTCTGAAATCCTCTAATCTACAAAAGCAGGAAAAAATTTCAGTGAATGGCACTCTGTTATGCTCATCTTCATTTCATGTTGTACAAAAACCAAGACAACTTCATCTTCAGTCATACTTTTTTTTCAATCAACAACCATATACATTATGAAAAATCTTACCTTTTATTCAATTCACAATCATGGACATCGAAGAAGCAACTAAACAAACAACAGTGAAATTAAAAACAAAAAATAATAAATATACCTTCTTAACAACAAAAAAAGTTTAATATTTTCTTCAACCTACACCAATAGATTTACGAAACAACGAACAAAACAACAACTACTAACCATCCACACCATGTTCACCGCATAAGAAGTAAAAAGAAAAACAAAAGACCATGAAGAAGAAAAAAAAACTCAACTTAGTGACTTTCAACAACTACTAACCCTTAACACCATGTTCAACGTATAAGAAGTAAAAAAGAAAAACCTTTCATAAAGAAGAAAGAGAACAGAGGCCAAAAGGTTTTCTTCTACCCATGTAAAAATGTCCTTTTGTGTGGAAGAAGAATGCCAATAATTTGTCTTGGAAAAGAAGAATAGTAATGTCCTTGTGTCCGTAGGTGAATCAAAATTGAAATCAACCAATGCAAATCAATAAATTCTTTTATCAACATAGAAATGGAAAAACTTAAAGAAGGAAAATACTTAAAAACCAATTATTTGGAAAGCTGTCAAAAAATTAAATAGGGTTATATGGGTATATTTTCTATTAGTTTAGTTTCTTAATTTTAGAGTAGATATAGTAGATAATTCAAATGTCAATTTTGTTTAAAAAAATTATTTTTAAATTGTACAATTTAAAAAAAAAAAAATATCGAATTACAAAATTTGAAATACTTTTAAAATTAGAAAATAAAAACATAAACATAAATTTCGCACCTTTACATTTTCTGGTGGGCAAGACAGGGAGAATACAAAGAAGAAATACGGTTGGAGATGTGCAGGATTAATTTTGTCTTTTTACATACCCCTACGGGTTGCAAGAGGAAACAATGGGTGCAAAAAGAAACCCCGTTTTCCACCGATACTGATAACAGATAAACTTTGTTTCAGTGATCATTATTCTCATCTCTTCACATCACCCATGGCTGCCTCATCCACCATCAACAACTTCCTCTCTTTCTTCTTACCCACAAAACCTCCGCCACCCTCTACGCCGGCGCCGCCGCTCCAATTCAACCCCACCACTTCTTCTCCCACTCACAAACCCTCACAACCCCTAATTGCGCAATATGACCCTTCGTCTTCTTCTTCTCCTTCTCCTTCTCCTTCCTCTTGTTCTTCCTCTGAATTGTCCTCTGTGATATGCCCCTCCATGGCGTACACGAACACGCTCTTCTTCCAGTCCCCGTACAACGTGCAGGTGGTGGTGGCCGAGGACGAGCCCGAGGAGCGCCTCCTCAACAGGTTCCGCAGAGAGGTGTTGAAGGCCGGCGTCATTCAGGAGTGTAGGCGGAGGAGGTACTTCGAGAACAAACAGGAAGAGAAAAAACGCAAGGCGCGTGAGACTGCCAAACGCAACCGCAAAAGGTACTCCCTTCCTTTTTTTTTAATCTCATTACTGCAATGTTATGTAACAGGTGTTTGATAGAACAGAAGCACAAAAATAAAATTTGATTTCTCCAAATTAGTTTGTGCTTAAGTTATTCGAGTAATTTTATCTGTTCCCTTTTGGATGGATTGATTGTGAGGTTGGCTCTTTTATGTGAGGCTTCTCTTGATACGTGGGTTTTCATGTGAGGGGAGGGATAAATTTAAGGATCATGAAAAGTTTGGTGAGTTCAAATTTGTTTGAAGGTTGGGATTTGAATACTACAATGGGGTCTTAGTTTTCAGTGTGGGGTATATAAGGCCAGAGTTGACTATAACAGTTAGCTTTTGTTGTGTAGTTTTGAATAGGGTGCCATTGGAGATGAGAAAGTTGGCAGAACCTTATAAACCTCGCATTAGAATCCCATATTTCCAATTGGAACTCAAGTTCCTTACCACTGTGCACCTCTATTGACTAGTCTATTTTTATTTTGTTTTTTTTTATGATTGTATCTAAAATGGACAGAACTTGTAGTATTAGTGTGTATATACATCGAAGTGTAAATTTTGATCGAAGAGCAAGAGTTCTATGAAATTCCCCCACCAGATACTTTAACTCGGGCAATGAAGGTTAAGTGCATGTCATGGTGCAATAGGGAGGTTTCTGCCTGAGTGCCATTGTTTCAAACAAAACTAAGTTTATCTAAATTCTGCAATATAGAGCATAACCTAAGAAACTGAAATTGTTTAAAATGAAAGTGCAATGAAATTAAAGGGCAAGAGCATTAAAGAACAAGAAAAATTAATTGCAAGAACATTAAAGAACAAAACAAAACAAATTAAAAATCTTTTGATGTTGATTTGATCTTGATCGTGTGAGTTGATCTTCAGAGTACTGAAATTGTTGAAAAGTAAAGTGCAATTTTTTAATTAAAAAGTGGAAATTAGCATAAAACAGAATATAAAATATAAAGCATTTGGAGAGTGCAATCACTATACAATAAATTTTAAAAGTGTGTCTAGAAAATAGTGTACTTACTCACACAGGGTATTCATTTATCCTTCTTATGTACCCAATGAGATGATAGTCTCATACACCAATTTATTTGAGAGAATGATGCTTACTTGTTCCCTTTCAATGTTATGGAGCTTTTTACTGTCCGATGTTGTCTGCGGTTGGTTGAATGGTGTAAATTTCTTTTGCTTATTTGCTATTTGCTGGCCTCTAGAATGGAATTGCTACGGGATGGCTCAGAAATTTTATTTTTGTTGTTAGATATATCCATTAGCAAATATTAGTTTAACTTTGATACTTTTTTCTGGCTGACATCATTTTCAGGCGCCCCATGTTAAAAACTGCTGCACAGAAGAAAGAGGATGTTCCAGCAACCAAGAGAGAAGACGATGATAACTGGGATCTACCTGATGGAGATGCTCTGTATTAATGCTTTCATCCCCCAAGTTCTGTAGCTTTCTTTGATTTCACTGCATGTAAGTTTTGTTAAGTAGAATGTGCTATTGGGTGGATTTTCTACTGCGTTGAATTTAATATTATGTAACTTGCTTCTGTTGTGCATCCTTATTTACTTCTGTTTTTGGCAACCTGGGAGGGAAGTCAAAACCTAGTTTTAAAAACTATGAAGTTGCTGGTAATAACTTTTAAGTAAAATATTAGAAAACATTTTCTAAAGAATAACATTTTACAAAAGATATTAGAAATTTTTTTTTCTAAAGTTCAGATGCACATGGATGTATTTCTCTTATGTGACTTAACCTTGTGTGTTTATAATTTCTAAAACCATCAAATAAATTAATTTAAATTAAATTTGTTTTAAATTTGTTTGTTTTATAAAACTTTTATTTGGATAAGACAATTCAAATTTAATTTAGTAAATTTTAAATTTTTATATGTATAAAATATTTTAACTATTATCAAATTAATTTTTTTTATTTAAATATCAAATAATTGTTAAAAATAAAAAAAAAATCAATATTCATAATGTTTTTGTCAATCAATATTCACTGTAATTTTTTTATTTGATTACAATTATTTAGGTTGATATTAATCAAGGTTAGTTCGTGATACTGACACTGGGTTTTCTTTACCAATTTGTTTTATCAACGTCTGATGATAAATTTTCGTAATGAACATTGTTGGTTAACACTAGAAAATAAATCTAAGAAAATCATTGCAAAAAAAATAACATTCTTGTTCATTATAAAAAAAAAAAGTATTGCAGACATAGACAAAAAAGATAATAATAACGAGAGAATCTTATTGAAAAAAAAAATCTAATTCACATTTGTAAAAGAAAAATCTTCCTGTATGTTGAGAAAAACTTTAATTAATATTGAGAAAGGAATAATAGTGGTGTACTATAAAATAAAAATCTAACAACTTTAATAGCAAAAGAACTAGATATCAACTAAAATATAGTCATGTTAATAATGTCGTAGTCTTGTTTAAGCTAAGGGTGGTAAAAGGTAAGTATCATATTTTGAGTCCGGTTCGTCAGTTGTCCATTAAAAAAAGGTCGGGTTGAAATGATTTGTCAAACATAAATGTATCAAAAATGATAACATGTCTCTTATAAGATGGGTTAATGAGTTAGGACAGGTCGAACGAGTTAACGCATGTATCATTACATTTTTTTTAATTTGTTTTCAAAATTTGTAGATTTTGTATTTTTAAAATTTTTCACGATGATGTTTGAAGAAAATGATATGAAGATAGTTATTTGTTATAGCTTTGATTACATGTGTTTGAGTCTTGCAAGATATTCACTAGAATATTTTTATTAGTACACACATATCCTAATATTAACATTAAACATAAAAATTGATTTTAAAAGGTTATAATATGTTGAAAAAGCTTTTCTCCATTTTATCTAAGAGTGGTTGTTTGATAAGACATACTTGTTACTGGCCTTAAATGGTTCATGTTTAAAAAAATACTCATTTAAGTCAAAAGTGACTTGTAAAAGAATATTTATTTAAACCATATGTAATATCTCCAAATTTAAACCACAATATTTTCAGTATATTAACACCATTTTTATGCATTACTTTTTATGTGTATTATATTTAGTATAAATTAAGAACATGTAATATATAAATAAATAAATTATGAATATTCAGGGAATCAAAATTAATTAAATGTTTACAATTAAAATGATTACGATAAAAATATTATCGCAAAATAATATAAGTTATAATACTTTTATGTATAAACTATAATAAAATAATTTTTTTCAGTTATAATATATATATAAATAATAAAATATGTAAGTTTACGTAAATGTGTATATATAATTATATAAAATATGTAAATTAATTACGATTCCAAATAAACTCTCATATATATATATATATATATATATATATATATATATATATATATATATAATATGATAAGAAGAGACATTATTTCAATTGTATTGAATGCAGAAGGAATCTGCACCACAAATTCTACTCCACGTGCATGCATCTACAAGTAGAGATGACAAATAAATCCGTTCCTGTGGATATTGTTCGAACCCGTTCTCGTTTTGATGGGAAATCCTCGTATTGACTGGGTATGGGTATGGGTATGGGAAATCTCTGACTTTTTCAGTTGGGTATGGGGATGGGTATGGGGATGTACATATCCTTGCCATACTACCCGTCCCCGCCATATCTCCATTCTCGTTTAAATTATTAAAATATTCACAATTAATTAAGTAACCCTATATATAAATATATATATATATATATATATATATATTATATTTATTATTTTTTTTAATTATTTGGTTTGTCATGAAACTCATTCGCATCTCCAATATATTTTTTATCTTATCATAACCTTTATGTAATTATGTTAAAATGATGTATGTTAATTAAAAAAAATTATGTCTCACATTTGAATATTTCTATTATTTTTTAATATTTTTATTTATTATATATTTTTCTTTCACATGAGAATGTTTATACTCTCAATTTAAGGTAATATAACAAAAATTATTTAGTTATTATTATTATTATTATTATTAATTTTTGTTTAATTTGAAGAACTCTTTTGTTTCATTAAAATAATTTTCGTTATTTTTCAACCATTGAGTATATATGTTGATATTTGAAAAGTTTTCTTAGTTCTCTAAGATATTTTTCATCTTATCATACCTTAATTATACATTTGATTTCCTTTGTGCGATTTCTTTCAATAATCTCTCAAATTATTTCTAAAACACATATTTGTTAGTTTTTTAATATTTTTATTTATTGTTTATTTTCATCATGTAGAAAAATATTTCGATATATTCTATCTAATTATTTTTTATTTTATAACTCATTATTAATCATACTGTAATTTTTTCACTTTAAATTATGTTTGAAGTGGTTAAAGTTACACATATATATATATATATATATATATATATATATATATATATAATTATAT
>Ga0214542_1010032_pt1 | contig 14177 bp, 6 predicted proteins | sample CNSS1metaG_FD_160096 | JGI IMG/M metagenome (GOLD analysis project Ga0214542, IMG submission 160096) | Root nodule microbial communities from cowpea collected in UCLA plant growth center, Los Angeles, California, USA - CNSS1 | ecosystem: Host-associated > Plants > Roots > Nodule | place: USA...
TTATATATATATATATTTATATATATATTTATATATATATATATATTTATATATATTTAAAGAGTTTGTTTAATGGTATAAATATTGTTTGATTTTAAATTAATTAATATCATTAATTAAATAAATTAAAAGGGTAATTAAATTTAAATATTAAACCATAATTAATAATTTAATTGGTAAGTATTAATGATTTTGGATGGTAATATATATATATATATATATATATATATATATATATATTTAATAATATAAAACAAAAATTTATTTTTTTAAAATATTTTTTATTTGATTTTTTAATTGAAAATTGAGTTATTCAAATACCATATATTTATTTCAAATAATACATTTTATTTTCATTTTGTTATGATATTATTAATTTAAAAAGATAAGCGTAATAAATGAATTGACGTATTCAAAATATAAAAAATGTTACTCTATTTTTACTTTAACTTTTTTTAATTTTAAAATTAAATATTCTATTTAACTATTTATTTTTTATATGACATCTGTCTTTACAAGGTAATATAATATAAAAAGTATAATAAAAATAAAATATTTATAAGATGATTAAAAACTTATTATATGTATTTTTTTTCTAAAATATTACACTACAAAAAAATATTTAAATATCAACTAATTATAGATATAAAAAATAATTAATGACTAATTTAGATACTAAATTATAAACAAAAATTATTGATATAAAAATAATCTATATTATAAATAAAAAATTATATTGATTTAGATACTAAATTATAAACAAAAATTATTGATATAAAAATAATCTATATTATAAATAAAAAATTATATTGATTTAGATACTAAATTATAAACAAAAATTATTGATATAAAAATAATCTATATTATAAATAAAAAATTATATTGATATGTGAATAACACTTTAATTTAGTTTCTAACGTTAATTAAGAAGGTTTTGTCTACAAAATAAATTCATTTTTAAATTATTCTTTAATTAAATAGATATCAATTTAGACACTAATGATTCTAGTAATCAAAATCTTGTAATTAATGTTAAGAGACTAATTTAGAATTTAATTTACAAATCAATTATAATTTATTTATTTACAATAAAACCTATTTTAAATATTGATAATTTTTAGTTTATAATTTGTTATCTAAGTTAGTCTGTGTGATAAGTAGGGATTGGCAACAGAGCGGGACGGGGACAAGTTTTGCTATCTTATACCCATTTATGTAAAAAAAAAAATTATCTTCATTCCCGTACTCAAACCCAACAGGTATCAAACTTTTGTCTCATCCTCATCCCCACCGGATAACGGATATAATCTCGTACCCATACCCATACCCGTTTTCTTACTACTTCAATATTAATTTTAATTAATTTTTATAAAATAATAAAAAAATTCGGTAAAGGAAACATAATATTATCAAATATTCAATATTAGAAGGATGGTTTCGATATCAAATGCTTTAAAATAAATTATAATTGTTTCATGAGAACCAAAATATTTATTAAATTTGCAAATATTAATGAAACCTAATTGATAAAATTTAAAAATAATTTTTAAAAAATATAAAAGGAAAACAAATATTCAAATTAAAATATATTTTAAATATTTGTTTGCTTCAATCTTTTAAATTTTAATGAATCTCTTTTTTATACATTAATAAAAGTTATAATACATCATTTAATCAAAATGATACAAAGAATAAATAATAATCATAATAATAAAATTTTAATATAGATCTTGTATCTTTTAAACTTCAATTATGTTGAATGGTAATAAAAAATTATTCATGAAAATCACATTAAATTTTTATATTGCAGAAATAAAAGTTATTTATACAATTATAGCAAAAAAATTACAGTATGATTGATAATGAGTTAGAAAATAAAATAATAATTAGATAAAATATATTGAAATAGCATTCTACATAATGAAAATAAACAACAAATAAAAATATTAAAAAATTAACAAATATTCAAAAACAATTTAAGAGATTATTGTAAAAAATCGCACAAAGGACAACAAATGTATAATTAAGGGTATGATAAGATGAAAAATAATCTAAGAAAACTTTTCAAATATCAACATACATACTCAATGGTTGAGAAATAACAAAAATTATTTTAGCAAAACAAAAGAGTTATTCAAATGAAACAAAAACTAATAATAATAAGTAAATTTTTTTTTTTATATTACCTAGTAAACGAAATGTTTGTGCTATTAAGTACTTAAATTGAGCGTATTACACTTTCTCATATGAAAGAAAAATATACAATAAATAAAAATATTAAAAAATAATAAAAATATTCAAATGTGAGACATAAATTTTTTTTTAATTGACATACATCTTTTTAACATAATTAGATAAAGGTTATGGAAATGCGAACGAGTTTCATGACAAACCAAATAATTAGAAGAAATAAATAATAGTAAGTATATATATATATATATATATATATATATATATATATATATATATATATATATATATATAGTTAATTAGTTAATTGTGAATATTTTAATAATTTAAACGAGGACGGGTATTATGGCGGGATATGTATATCCCCATACCCAATTGATAAAGTCGGAAATTTTCCATACCCATATTCATACCCAATCAATGCGGAAATTTCCGTCAAAACAAAAACGGGTTCGAACAATACCCACGAAAACATGTTTATTTGGCGTCTCTGGTAATAAGTAATTTTATGTTTATTAAATCGCTTACTATTTAAAAGTTTAATTTTCTTTCGGTGACAGTGATAGTAAGAAAAACCTTGTAATCAGTACAAATTATTAAATAATGAGAAATACAATAAATGATAAGAAAATATTTAACATATCCCTAATTTTGACAAAAAAAAAAAAAGTTTACGTCTAATGCTAACAATCTTTTGTTATTAAAAAAGTGTTTTAACCCTGTTTTTACTGTGTTAGGATTTGTTTAGAGTTGAACAAGGGCTTTGTCTGAACTCGGCTACATGTGTAGTACATTCCTTGCCTTCGGTTTTGGAACATTTCTTAAGGCTAAAGTAATGTTTTTATGGATCTCCTTCACGATGGCATCAAGGGGGTTTATTGGAGTGTGATAGTATATAAAGAAACTGAGGTGTTTTATAAAGGATTATATATTTTGACAATTTTTTTTATTAATTTTGATAAAGTTTTCTTTTCAAATCACACTATTTTTTTTTTCAAAATACACCAAATATTTATCTTGTCCAATAAAATTGTGTCTTTAAAAAAAATCAAAAATCAACTTCTTATTACAAAAATTAACGTTTCTATTTGTTTCTTAAAAATTATATATATATATATATATATATATATATATATATATTTTTTTTTTTTTCTATTTGATAAGCCATTGTATATAAACTAGTTCATCTATTGAGTATCAATTAATTTTAACTTTTAATTATTTTTTAAAACTAAATTTTGTTATTTGTCATTCAAACTACTATTGCACTATTTTTTCACAATTTTCATTATGCTTAATTTTCATATAATAGACTACTGAAATATTGATTACTTCAATTTATAAGGTTTTTTTTTTCAATTTGAACTACATAACAAAATTAAAATATAAACTACAAATTATTAAAAATAATGTAATAATTATTTATCTACATAATATTAAGGATAACAAAAATATATATGAAAATACAAAGAATGATAATAATAGAAAATTAAATGAGATATAAGTGACCTATCATTTAGATATTAATAAGTGACCTATTATTTAGATATTAACTTATAAGTTAGTTTCATCAACCTAAATATATTTTATAACTAGTAAAATAATTTAATTTTTTAATTCAAGTTATTGTTACATTGGATTTTTTTTTATAACTTTTATTGTATGTAATTTTTTTATAACATCATGTAATGAAATATTTTTTACTTCTATATGTAGTGTTACATCTTTGTTCATTTTGAACTACATAAAAATGAAAAAAAAAAAACTTTAAATGTGTTTGGTTAGATCATTAAATTAAGGAAAATGATTTTTTAATACTTAAATTTTGACAATTTTCTCTCATAACTTTGAGATGACATCTTTTTAGTGACTTCTTCTTCTTTCTATTTTTTTATTTCTCTATATTTCAAAATCACTTATAAAATGTCACCTCAGAATATAAAAGAAGTTGTCAAAAGTTATTTCTCGAAATATCATTCTCCTTAAATTAATTAGTGACTTATAAACTAATTTGTCAAAAAAAAAAAAATAGGGTAAGTACCTCAAAACAACTTATTTTAGAAGTGTTGAACTTATAAGTTACAAACTACTTTAACTAACTTCTCACTTGCGTAGGGTATCACACAACATAAACTAATATCTTCCAACAAAAACACACAGAAAGGGAAAGAAAGGGGTGGTTACGATCTCAGCCCAGCAGACATGACACTGTAAGAGAAAACATGTTCGATGAACAAAACACACAGAAAGACAACGTAAACAACAGAATACAAAGTACAGAAAAACTTAGAAGAGTGGTAACTTTGGTGGTTACGAAGCTATAGTTGTTAAGGGCAATGCCCTGGTCCGCAGGGGCTAGGACCACTTTGGGCCACGTCCTTCTGTGCATCACCTTCCACAATCAACCCCTTCTTCACCACGTCTGCTGCGTTCAAAAACCTTCTCTTTGGTTGTATTATTAGATTAGCATCTCCGTGCACCATACAACACAAACAAAGAAAAATAACAAAGAACCCTAAGCATTGGACTTTTCCAACCGTCATCACACTGTTGCTGATTCAACCCAGTTATTTATATTATGGTTTTGCTTCTTCAAACTAACTTCTCATGCTTCACTTCTATTTATAGTCTTCTTTGGAGAACTTTGATTTCCCTTTTTATATACTGTACTATATGGCGTATTGTCATCTCTAGCCAGACCATCGGTCAGGTGGTCCAATGACAAGCGGTCAAATGGAGGATTTTTTGGGTTGTTGATGTGGCAATCTCTCCGGAGTGCTTTAAGGGAGCTCGCAACCGAACGACTTCCGCGTTCATTCCGATTGAACTTTGTCTTCACAATTATGAGGACAACCGTTAGGACGCACGGACCTCCAGTCGGGCAGCCACACCAAAACTGAACCAATAAGTCAAAAGTAAATAAAAATAATACAAGCCAGTAATCAAATTTACAAAACAATTAGGTCATGATTAAGAAAAACCCTGATCACGGATCCATCCCAAAAACTATAAATAGGAGTCCAAGGTAAGTTGGTGAGGACTTTGACTTCGCATTTATTACAGCATTAATTGCACTATCCCGACCGAACTTGAAATAATTTAAGCATCAGAGCCTTCTAGACAGATATCCCGATCGTCTGAACAACCGAACGGATAGAAACTAAAAGAAATCGAACGGAAGAAAGAACGAGACAACGAACAATATAATGTTGGACAAGGACTTAAAGGATTTAAAGAACAACTTAAGTGTTGGAGATATGTATTTGGTCTCTATACCCAAAACATATATCATATTTGGTTGTAAATTAATTTTTTTGTGTACGATTAGTTTTAGGCAGTAAAAAGAAAATAATGATTTTACTGTGAAAGACCGAAAGTATATTTAAATCTTAAAAAAGTAAAATAAACTATAATATAATCTAATTTTTGGACGTGATTACTTCAATAAATAAAATTTAATAAAAGCAGTATTACAGTACAATATTTTTACTCATGAACTACTCTTTTTTTATCTGTACAACATTAACTCGTTCATAAAACTTGGAATTTTCTGGTAAAGAATTCATTTACTCCAATAATTGGTCTAAAAATATAAACTATTGTTCTTTAACAGAAAATAGTTAAAAACCCAAGTAAGAGAGAACGTGGATTAATTGGAAATATTTTTTAAATATTCAAAGAAAAAATATATTTAAAAATATCGATATAAGAATAAATCCAATAGAAATTGAATACAATAAGTAAAAATAAAACAATACAATGGTTAATCAATATGAAGAACAAATATTTTTATCCTCCTTTGATAATTTATACCTTAGAATCCAAACAAACTTATGTTAGGGATTCAAGTGTGAGTTTAAGTTTCACATTGACTAAAAATGAGAAAGTAGAGTACTATGTAAGAATAAACATTCATAAATCTATTGCCTCAAAGTTTTGAGTTGAAAGTGATGTTAATGTCTTATGTGATTGGACTCAGTCTCATTGGGTGTTGTATCTCCCTATTGAAACCTCCTTTATAAACCTAACAAGTGGTATATAAAAAAGATATATATATATATATATATTATAAATTTTTTAAATAAAATATAATATTATATAAATTCAATATAAATTTTCATTAAATTTAGCCTAATAAAATATAATTTTAATTTTAATTAAATTTAACTTAATAAAATACAAATTCAATTTTATTTTTATTTTTTTGCAGATAACAGGTACTCACAGATACAAATAATATGATATTATTAAACTATCCGCAAGTAATAAATACGTGTAAATACTAATTATCCGCCACAAATTTTACGTGTGGATACCTACATTTGCAAATGTTTTGCCATCCCTAAACCTTACAATATATCAAATTAATCTAGAAGTAGAGCTAATAAGAATCATCGTCCAATTAACAAATCATGTTTTTCAAATACCATTATGTATTTTATTTTATAACATTTATGCGTGATACGAATGTAGTTAATCTCCCAAGGTACAGCTCAAAACGAATCTAAAGTAGGTTTCGGAGTAAAATAGATGTCATGGATACTTGTGCAATCTGCCCCGTAGCAGAGAAAATGATGAGTTTGAATCGAACAGCATTAGTTAGGACGACAGGGACAAGGAGTTTGAATTAGAGGAACAGAGTTGTTCAAACTCAAATGGAGTGAAATTGATGAAATGTTGAAAAGGATGAACCTTTCCAACGTTAAAGAAGGGAGGCTACAATGCATTGTGTAAAGTACATAGGCAGATGCAGTGTATAATGCATAGCTTTTTCCAGTAACACGAACCACTTCACTCTTGCTTTCAGCATTGGACAAGCCACCAGTTTGGTGGATAACCAATCTGCATTGCAGAAAGGAGACTTCACGTATTGTATCTTTCAAACTATTTTGCATGCATCTCAGACTTCTTCTGTGATCTTGTCAAGGAAAATGGAGCTAAGCTAATTCATTGCGTCCACAAGAACAGGAACATTGTAGTTGTTGGTTCCCACCCATTTTGTTTTGTCCAGTACCTTTCACAGCAGCCAGAAAAGATAGCCTCAAAATCTCACAAGAATGGCGTCACTATAAAAAAGTGGAGAAACTTGAAAAAAAAAAAATTAAGTCTTTCGGAATTTCGAACTTAAGATTATTTAATATTTTAAACATGTTACGTATTATTTACACTATTTCACACATTTTTATTTTAATATTAATTAAGAAATGTGTATGAAATATTGAATAAATTTAACAAAATTTAATTAAAAAAATTAAATTTATGTGATTGTAAAATAATAAAAGATTAGATTGGTCAAAAATTTAAAAAATAAAAACTAATTTTAATTTTTACTAAAAATTAAGGGACCAACAAAATATTTAAATTTAACCCAACAAAAAATTATAACTTTATTTTTGATTTTTTTTTCACTTCAATTTATTAAAAAAAATATTTAAACATGTACGTATTCGGTCTCGATTTCATTCTCACTAATCAGAAATATCCCATATCTATATCTAATAAACACGATTTTTTTTTGTCAAAATCAAAAACAGACTTTAGACAGTACTTGGAAAAAAGAATTATTTTCCATCCCTATAACCTTGTTAGTAATATAACATTAAGCTTCAAATGAATTACCATCCATCAAGAAAGCAAATAATGTAATTACATACAAATAATATCGATATAGATTAATTTGTGTTTAATGTATATCTTTTCTCCTCTATTTTTTTTATCTCTCTATACTAGCACGTATAACATTAAAAAAAAAAAAACAGCACAGTTAGTTGCCAATTAATTATTTAATTTAATTAAAAGCTTTTTATTCTTCATAGCAGCACAATATACTTCATATAATGTTAAGAAGTTTTCAATTTAATTTAAATATTTGATTCACTAAATTTGATATTCTTTTTTGTTAACTATTTTCATTATTTAATTCAACTCCGTTCGTTTCTCATCGTTCTTTCTTTCTGAAAATATTTAGAAAAAAATTCTTAAAAGTGTATATAAAAAATAAACTAAAATAATTTCTGAAACTTGTAAATTTGAAACCAGCCCTGCCTCACATATATAAACGAAATTTAATATTGTATATCAATAATATTATAAAATTGAATTACATAATTGTTTTTTTCGAATACCTTTTTATGAAACTAGTAAGACTATTAAATCCTGCCTTTATAGATAAAACATTAATGATTTTGTTATACATATTCTAAGTTTTAGTTTTTTTATTAACTATATTTTAAAATTGCAAAAAATATCTACAATAATATATAATATAGGATTATAATTTCATATTTTTAATTTGTTTTCTTAATTAATAACATTTTTAAATTATAAAAAAAGATAAATATAAATTACACATATGTTAAAGTAATGATCTGTACTCTTATATATGAAGGATATTTCATTTTTTTGTGATCTTATTTGTTTTTCAATTTTTTCTTTTAAATAAAAGTTTTTTTAAATCTATAACTATATATAAAATATTTTCTTTTTTTATATCATATTTGTTATCAATTTTATCTTTTAAATAGAAGTTTTCCAAAATTAGAATGATTATTTTATTAATGTTTTATATTTTTGTTTAACTATTTTTTAAACTTAATAATTTTTTTTTAATTGTATAACTACCATATATTCTCACTAGTATATCATAAAACATTTATAACTGTTTTTTTTTAAAATGTAGAGACAAAAGTTGCACTTTTTGATTAATATATAATAATAGAAATATTTTCTGTTATATTAAAAGTTATTGTACTCTTTATAGCTATTTGTTTATAAAGTAATTTTGAAAAATAAATATTCGTATAAAAATAGATAAATCACATCACAAGTAATAAAATAAAAATCAGGAAATATATTAATAAAAAATTACATATCAATTTTGAATTTGACATTGGAGATTTAATATTTGGATGAAATATTTAAAAAAAAAAATTACTGTGCATCTTGAAGATTTTATTACTATGGATAGAATCGATGATGTTGAAAGCTTTTTGTATTAGTATTAGTTGTATACATAGAACCTCATAACAGACAGAGGCATTTTGTTATGTATGATAAAAGTAAATAAAAAGAAAAAGAAAGAAAGTGGAAACTCAATATTTGAAACCACATCAGATTTAAAACGAAGAAGAATGTGGGTTGTAGTAATTGTCTTTGTTCTGAAACTTTAATTAGTTGTTGGATTTAGAAAACGAAGCATGTGTCCCTGCAGCATGCCCTTGTCCATGAGAGCTTGGACCACTCTCATCGACTATGACTTTGCCAATGCAAATCTTCTCTCTATAACTTGGATTCCAGATTCTCACAATTGTGTGTGAAAGCTCCCATGTCTTTTTTCTACCAAACGTTACTTATTAATTATTTATAATAATAAACGGTTAACAAACTAAATAATTAAAAAATTAGTAATTATATATAATTTTTTTATATATTATATTAGTTTAATTATATTTTAGAAATTCTTCTGGTCTATTAAATATTTAATTAATTTAATTTTTCAATTGAGTCCATTTAATTAACTTTTGTGCTAATTGAGTAATGTTGTTGTCAAGTGTCTCACATCATTATTATTTTGTGATATTATTTGGCTGAATTATCACCACATATTATTTTGTTATTTTATAATTTATAATTTTAAAATTTTAAAATTTTAAAATTTATAATATTTTTTTTAATTTAAATAATAATTATAATTTTATAATTATACAATTTTAAATTAAAATAAAAAAATTATAAAAGTATAAAATTATAAATTTATAAAATTTAAAACTTATAAATTTAAAATAATAATAACTTTAGTATGTTAATAGTGGCAACATCCGTACCTTAAATCTTGAAATATAATTAAGCTAATTATATTTTTACCCTCTTTTTGTTCTTTTTCTTTCGCTTGTTACAACCATCCATTACACTCTCCACCACCTTGCCACCACTTTGTCACCCATCACTGTTATACCATCTCCCATGGTCAGTGGCGGACCACTGTTGGTGTAGGAAGGGACCATGCCCCCAAAATTTTTTAATTTTTTTTTATTTTATGTATATTTTAATTTTTTATATTATAGACATTAAAAAATATAGTATAATTAAATCAAATATTTTATTTTTTTTATAAACATAATAATTAATGTTAATAAATAATAAAATATAAAATCAAACATAATAGAAAATAAAGAATAAAAAGATTTATCAAGATATTTTTTTATTTTTGTATTTATTATAGTTTGAGTTTCTCACAAATTGTTTTCATATTCTATTCTCACATGTTTTTTCTTATCTTTTAAGAGAAAATGATATATTATTTTTGCTCTTATTTATCCTCTGTCCTCTTCCTTTCATTCTCATGAAAGTAAAGAAGAAGGTAATTTTTTAGTCTCAATTGATAGTGAAATATTAGTTTAATAATTTATTTAATGATTCTCTTTTATATTAATTGTTTATTTCATGAATATAGAAAAACAATATTGTACTGTGTTTTTTTTTATAACTGAATCTTAATTGTGGTTCTATTATATGTCTTGAGTTTCTCACAAATTGTTCTCATATCTCATTCTCAGTTGTTTTCTTTTGTTTTTTAAGAGAAAAAGATTTATCGTTTTTGCTCTTATTTCTTCTCTGTTCTCTTCCATACTCGAGGAAAAAAGAAGAAGGTAATTATTTGGTCTCAATTGATAGTGAAATATTAGTTTAATAATTTATTTAATGAGTCTGTTTTATATTAATTTTTTATTTTATGAATATAGAAGAAAAAATATTATACTGTGTGTTTTTCTTATAAGTGAATTTTAGTTGTAGTTCCGTTATATGTTTTGAGTTTTTCACAAATTATTCTCACCTATCTTCTTTTGTTTCTAAAGAGAAAAAGATATATTATTTTTGCTCTGATCTTTCAATGATTTTCTTCCATTATTGAAGAAATAAAGAAGAAGATAATTCTCCTTTATCTCACTTGATAGTAAAATATTAGTTTAATCAGCCTCTTCTATGTTAATTTTTTATTTTATGAAAATAGAAAAAAATATTGTACTTTATATTTTTTATAACTGAATTTTAAGTGTGATTTGATTATTATTGAATTTTCTTTTGACAATTTTTTAGATATATGTGATTTCTTTTTTTAATTATTATTATATTAAATTATATATTTAATTTTATTTAATTAATAATAATAATTAAATATATAAATTTTTGATGTATTATTTTGATTCCGTAAATAATTTTCGTCAAGATCCATGGTAACCCATCAACTATATGTTTCGGGAGTTGTAGCCAATGGCTTCGCAATCAATACCCCCACTCCATCATCACATGATGTCACCATCGTATAAGCCACGATTCCCTAAATCGTACCCCTCTTTTATAACTTTAGATTTTTGGCAGTCTGAGATCTTCTCTCTTGATTGAATTTTGATTAATGTAATTTTGGTTGAATTTTTTTTACACTTTCATTATTAATGTTGACTTTTTCCTTTATGATATGCTAAATAAGTGTTAGTTTTTTTTTTTTTTAAATGTTGTGAAAAGTGTGAAAAGAGTAGTCAACGTATTTACTTTCTATACCTCTTTTCCATTATCTAAAAAGCGGGGTACTACATATACAGTAAATATTGTATTTTTCTGTTAGCTATTTAATTAATTTTTCTTAAAACAACTGTAGAAATAAACATAAATGAGTAAATTGGAAGAATTAAACAAAATACAAATTCGAACTCTAATAGATAGAGAAATTACACACAAATTTCATTAATTGTGTATGTATAGGATCTGATAAGAATCACGTATAACAATGACAAAGGAATTCCCAATAAAAATTACAAGAAAAAGCAAAGAAAGTAATAGCGACAGAAAGGTGTCTGCCACAGGAGCCAAATGTTTGAAATCACACATAAGAACGAAAAGTGTTAGCTGAGATGTAACTTTCTTAATTATAAAGCTCTAATGGTTAGGTTTAGAGTAGGAGGGTAGTGCTCCTTTGTGCCCTGGTCCGTCAGGGCTAGGACCACTGCTGTCCATTACAAGTTTCCGAACATCATTCTTCGGATCACTTCCCACATTCAACCTTCTCAAAACTATGTTCGACAACTCCAAAATGTTTCTCCTTGGTTCATGATCATCATCAGCATGCAGCACTACAGTGTTAAGTTGTCGTGCCGTCGCATGTTTGATGTTCAACCAGGAAGAGCACCACACAATAACAACAATGAAGGCTAAAGATCGGAGTTTTGCAGCCATGACAAGAGCTAGATCGATCAGAATGAATGATATTATTAGTCCTTGTAGGTGTATCTGATTTTGTTAATCTTGTTGTGAATGGAGTACCATAGTGCACTTCACTTCTTTTTATAGCCTTTCTTCAATGTACTGTTCATTGAAAACATAGTATCATTCATGTCCATAAACTACTAGTAGTGCCTGACATCACATCTTGCATTACCCTAGTATTTCCCCTCCAAGTTCTTAACTGGAATCTGACCATGTTAGAGTAAACTTTTGAATTAATATTTAAGTTTCATTTCATGTTTAAAATTAAGTTCTATACATATTTAACTTGAATGATACTTTTCTTTTTTATACGAAAACTAATTTTAATTAAACGCATGCTTGATTGTTCAGCATAATTTGAGAGTACAGCTTCACTAAAAAAGAAGATCAGACATAGTTTGAAGACAACCAAAGAAATGTTATAAAAGGAACTTTAAGGAAATTGTTATAGTTCTAGTTTCCCAGAATCGGAAAAAAAGTTGATTTGGAATTAGACAGTGGCATTGGGAGGATAGTGACATTCATAAACTTGTTGAAATGCAAGAAAAAATGGACAAACAACGTCTACATTCATGCATGTAAGTCATGATGATGGAGGAGGACTTATGCATTTAACATCTTTTAATTCCAGTAACATGAACTGGGTCATTTTTCCTATTATGACCCTTATAAGCCACCGGTTTTGGTCGATAAGCACCCTGCATGAGGTTTGATATGAATATTTTATTTGACTTTTTAAACACGTTTTATCATAATATTTGAGTTAACATTAAAGCAAAAATGTGTGAAACAGTATAAATAATTCAAATACTATCATGAAATGCGAAATGCCAGATAAATTTAATAAATTTTGATTAAAAGGATTAAATACACGCATTTCTAAAGATGAATGACTAAATTAGTCAAAATTTTTGAAAAAAGACTAATTTCAAAATTCACTTAAACTTGAGGAACAAAAATATATTTAACCCATTAATGTTTCTACTACTTGGATATTTAAGTTTATTTTGTTTATATACACGAATTTTAATTTATATATTAAACCATTTTCTTCTATAAAAAGTACATATTGGGGAATTTATGAACTCTCAATTCGTTGTATCTTCTTTTACTTATTTTCTTTCAAACCTATTCGTGTTCACTGTTCAGTGGAGAGGAGGCACATGCATTGACTACTAATTCCCAACTTCTTCAAAACCTTTAACACTTTGACTAAGTGCAAGTGCAAGTGGTAGAAGTAAATTACGTAGTATTATTAGTTTATTATTCATTTTAGGTTTAGGTCAAAGTACAAGTGCAACACGCAAGCTCATGCATGAAATTGAGTTTCAGGGGAAACATCTTGTTTTGCTTCCTAGGAAGAAAGTAAATTCCAAACCATTTCATTTTGTCTAATCTGATGTCTTTTTATGGAAATGGAAGTAGCCTCATACTTTCTTCTTTTCCCTTCTACACCAATTCCATTCAACTTCACAACAACATTCATCGTACCTTAAATGCTCCTTTTCCCATTAATTAGTCACACTTTCTTTGTATATGCAATTTTGGAGTGCACGTATAAAACACTATGTCCTTCCACCTCCTTTAATTATTTTGGATTTTGAAGGAAACATAATATTTAATCCCATTTTTAGGTTAACTTCAGTGGAAGAAAAAGGTGATAAATATAATAAGTGAAGTAACTTAGAAAAAAAAAAACAAGATAAGAATGAAATATATATATATAT
>Ga0214542_1010037_pt1 | contig 14172 bp, 8 predicted proteins | sample CNSS1metaG_FD_160096 | JGI IMG/M metagenome (GOLD analysis project Ga0214542, IMG submission 160096) | Root nodule microbial communities from cowpea collected in UCLA plant growth center, Los Angeles, California, USA - CNSS1 | ecosystem: Host-associated > Plants > Roots > Nodule | place: USA...
ATCCATCCGTGTTTTAATTGCCTACACATGCATGTTGCAGTAATAGCTGTACATGTACCACATAATTACGATTTTGTCCTATACGAAAGTACAAGTATACTATAAATATGAAATACCTGGAACATATCATCTTCTCCTAAATGGAAATGCATGCATGATCTTTCAATTCTAGATTTCATAATCCACATCAAAATATTAAAATTGATCCTAAAAATGATTAAAAATACTTTCATTACTTAAAATCTAAAAAACAATAATCTCGACACATTGATAATTTAAGTTAATACGTAAAATCGCTAAAATACTAAGCATATATAATTTTTAAAAATATAACTGAATAAATTTTTTTTTAGTAGGAATGGAAAGTGTTGACAAAATCAATCTACAGATATAAATTAAATTTAAATTTAAAATAAGAAGTTGGATTCATGTTATTTGTCTTCAACTCGTGCATGATTTTTCTAAAATAAAATAAAATCAGGAACATGGTTGGCAACTACCAGATCTGCGTCCATTTGGTAGCTGTTAGATTATTCCTTATCAAGTTGTCATCATTGCTTTGGTGGTTCTATATCTTGAAAATTAAATAATTACCGTGCTTATAAGTATCTTAGTTAAGAAGTTAATTAAAGAAATATTAATTGATTGAAAAAGAAAAGCAAAAATAAAATAAAATTGACAGCATTAATAAAAACTGGTGTGTTAACCATTATTTGTATTTTGATAATTATGATGATAACAAAAGCGTGGAGACAAGCACACAATTTTTTTTTTAACACACTTATGTTCAATAAATTTGCATATATATATATATATATATATATATATATATATATGTTTTGTTTTGTTTCTTTAATGAATGCTAGATTAGAAGATACCAATTTTAAAGGTAGTAATTTAATTTAATTCCAAAAGTAGTTAAATGTATAAAAGGTCATTAATTAAGATCAATAGTTATGTTGTTGTTTTGAATCTGATTAATAATGGAAGCTTGGGAGGCATATAAAGTAAGAAAGAGATAATATGTTAGTTTTGAAAGCAAGGAAAGGTAGCAATCTAAAATAATCTGGACCCAACCACAACAATGCTCTTTTTCTCACCATTTCAGAATCAATCGATCTCTAAATCAATCTCAAGCTCTTCTTCTTCTTCTTCATCGTCATCATCTCCGCCCAAACCCTAATTCCTCTGTTCGAAGCCAAGCGCAATCGGATCCGCGTAGCGTTTTCAAATTCCAATTTCACCGGCGATCCGGTTGATCTTTCGCACGCTCGCTATATCCTCCGATTGGCATTGCTCGACTGTCTCCCTAAACTTTCGCTATTTCGCGTTCTAATCTGCGTTTGTGGTTCAATTGTGCGAGTTGTCGTTTCAGTGGTCGCAGCGACAGTGAGGATTTGCGGTGTCATGGTTGGAAGACTAGGGTTAAAGGAGTTTAGAATTTAGCGTCGTTTTGAATCTGCGTGTGACTCACGACTTTGGACATGAGAAGCTCTTGGTTGAAGAAACAGTCCTTCATAATTGGCCATAAGCCGCCACTGAGCTGGTTAATCCTGTGTCTGATAAGTATCCTCGCACTGATTGCAGTGTTGAGTTCATCTTCTTCTTCGAACACCGATGGTTCAGCGTCTCGCACTGCGGAATCGCTAATCTACACGAACTACCGAAGGATAAAGGAGCAGGCCGCTGTGGATTACTTGGAATTAAGGAGTGTGTCGAGTGGTGGTGCGAGGCAGAAGGAGGTGGTGCTTTGCGGCAAGGAAAGGGAGAATTTCGTGCCGTGTCACAATGTGTCTGCGAATTTGATTTCGGGGTTTAAAGACGGAGAGGAGTTTGATCGGCATTGCGAGGTGTACAAGGTGTCGGAGAGGTGTTTGGTTCGGCCTCCCAAGGAATACAAGACTCCGTTGCGGTGGCCGAGTGGGAGGGATGTCATATGGAGCGCAAATGTGAAGATCACGAAAGATCAGTTTCTTTCCTCTGGAAGTATGACCAAAAGGTGCTTACTGTAATTAATTAATAGGGTGTGAAGTTGATCCCCTTTGGATAAAAACAAAATCGTGGTTTAAAATTGGGGTTATAGTTGCATTGCAATTTTTAAAATAGCAGAAAATTATGAGTAAATGCGGTTGAAATGTGATTGCAGAAGCCTCTTAGCAATTTAAGAACCTTATAACTGCTTGATCTTTTTTGGGGCAGGGGGTGGTAAGAGTAAAAGACTGCTTGAATGGCTTCTGTCCTGATTCATTATGATTGATTGCTTTTTAATCTTTCTTATTTTCATTTTCTTAAATATTGTGGTGATTTCACTAGGTTGATGCTATTAGAAGAGAATCAAATCGCCTTTCACTCGCAGGATGGGTTCATATTCAACAGCGTCAAAGATTATGCTCGCCAACTTGCAGAGATGATAGGCTTAGGAAGTGACATTGAGCTTCCTCAAGCTGGTGTAAGTCTTCTGTCCACCATTGTCCACTAACTTTTATTCTTTTGGGAACTAATGTGCTTTACACGGACAGGGTTTGTGTAAAATGGTTCCATGTAGTAACAGTAATGAAAGATTATGTTATTTAGGTGATTATGTCCTCATTCTCATTAAGGACCATGTTGTTTTTGTTCCATAATATGTATTTGACTGATCTTCATTAATCACTTTATAACAGATTCGAAATATACTAGATATCAATTGTGGATTTGGTAGCTTTGGAGCTCATTTATTGTCATTGAAAATAATGGTGGTTTGTATTGCGGCGTATGAAGCTACTGGCAGCCAAGTTCAATTGTCTCTTGAGAGAGGTCTTCCAGCTATGATTGGCAACTTTATCTCCAGACAGCTTCCATATCCGTCATTATCATATGACATGGTTCACTGTGCTCAATGCGGCATTATGTGGGATGAAAAAGGTAATTATACACTTTATGGGCATTCATCACTATTTCATTCTTTGCAGAGTGGATTTCCTTGTTGACATTATACTTACAAATTCTATCTGTGTTTTGCCGAATTGTTAACTGAAATGTTGATTAACAGACTCATATTTTTGTGAATGTGAGATTGAATTCCACTTATTTGTTTAAAAGTTGTATTTGATGACAAATGAGAGAAAAATAAGACTCAGTATTGTGCACACTATTTGGTGCTGTAGATTTTGAGACCAAATAGGTATGATTAGGCTGTCTCTCAAATGTCAAATTAGTGACAAATTAGTGACTAATTATCATCAACTCTTGAAATGACACAGTGCAGTAACCTTGTGTTGGAGATATAAAAAGCATTCTTGGTCTTCACCTAACATCTTAAGTGTATTTGGCAATTGATTCTTGATATATCTTTATATCAAATGTTTAGAAGTCAGATCCTTGTTGTATCCATTCTTTATGATTTAATTGAAATTCATCGCTAGAAAAAAAGGTGGGCCTACATTCAGTCATAAAAGTTGCTTACTATTTCAATTTTGAGTAATTTGTTTGTCACGAATGAAATTGATGGCTGAAATAGGTGTCTGAAATGTTTATGAGAATGTGACCATTTTTTTTTATCATTCTCTCTCTCTCTCTCTCTCTCTCTCCGTATCATTACCATTTCCTTATACACTTTCCATTATTCTATTGACCATCCTATAAGTGAATATCATTTAGCTTCTGTATGCTTTTCTAACATTGACTTCATCCCTCAGATGGATTGTTCCTTATAGAAGTTGATCGTGTTCTTAAACCCGGAGGATATTTTGTTTTAACCTCACCTACAAGGAGACCACAGGGTTCATCAAAGGAGAAAAAGAGAATAATGTCAAACGCAGTAGAAGGGTTCACCCAACAACTCTGCTGGACTCTTGTAGCTCAGCAGGATGAAACTTTTGTGTGGCAGAAGACTCCTGATGTTGAATGTTATGCATCTCGGTAAGGATTACTGTAGTAACATGGGTGATGTAAATGATAAATAATTATTTGAGCAACTAGATTGTTTCTCTATTTGAGATGACTATCATCAACTATCACTAGTTGGGCTCTGGCTCTTCATTGAACACTTTCACTTATAACTATAGGTTTTCAGCAACATTTGTTTCTTAATTGTAGTAAGCAGAGTACTATACAGCTATGTGAGGGAGAGGATACTCAGTCATATTATAGGCATCTTGTGCCTTGTATAAGTGGGACGTCTAGCAAGCGCTGGATTGCAATACAGAACAGATCTTCTGAATCTGGATTGAGCTCCGCTGAACTTAAAATTCATGGAAAGTATTAACAGATTTCTTCTGCATGTCTTTCTCCTCGTGCCCTCCAAATTTTGCTTCCTTTCTGTGATGCTTTTCCTTTTCATGAATTTTTCTTTATTATTGCAGGAGTTCAACCTGAAGAATTTTATGAAGATTTGCAACATTGGAGAACAGCTGTTAACAATTATTGGTCGTTACTTACCCCCTTAATTTTCTCTGACCATCCAAAGAGACTTGGAGATGAAGATCCATTCCCTCCATATAACATGGTCCGGAATGTTATGGACATGAGTGCTAATTTTGGGGGGTTGAATGCTGCCCTGCTCGAGGAGAAAAAGTCAGTGTGGGTTATGAATGTGGTTTCTTCCACAGCTTCTAATGCACTTCTTCCTCTTATACTAGATAGAGGTTTTGCTGGTGTCATGCATGACTGGTGAGTTGCTTGTTTTCCTGTTTATGATCTAGAAAAGTTGCTGTTTGTGAAACCATAATCTAAACAAGGTTTCCATAAACATGAAAAATTGATTCAGGTGTGAAGGTAAGACTGTTTGAGGGTCATAAACTGATAATTTCACTAAGCCTGATAAAGCTATTTCACTTGCCTTATTATTTATTATTGGCTCATTCTTATAACAAATGACGTAAGAATGGTGTATGCTAGTTGAGAAAGTAACAGAAATTTTAGATAATTTACTTCAAGAACCATGTTGTTTTTACTTCTTAACGTGAAAATATCAGCATTGGAAATGATTTAGTGATGTATATACAAAAATAGTTCTTTAGCAATTTCTTATTTTATAAATTATTGAATGGCATTAGATCAGCTAACGTAGAGTTATTAATTTAGAGTCCATTTATTTCAGTTATTTTTTCCATGAAATATCTCTTTTATTTTGAAGATAGTATTAGCGCTTTTTTGTTTTTTTTAAAAGAAAATTGTTTATTTAAAATCAGATTTCTGAAAAATAACAGATTTCTTATTTGAGTTGCTTTTGGGGGGAAAAGCTTATAACTATAACACTTTTGAAATGAGCATTTTTTATAATTGTCACCAAAAAAAATTACAGTCTCTACGTTTCATAAAATCTTTAGAAAGTCAATAATTTTATATGCATTTTTAAAAAACTTAGACAACATGCATAATAAGTTTATATCTAACATTCAATGTTGAGATTTCAATACCTAATATTCAATGTTCTTTATTTTGCTTTTCTTTTTGAGATTAAATTTGAAGATGAACATAAGAAGATGAACATAAGGTGCATACATGTACTTGATCTATTGGATTGGAAATAGACGTAGTTCTGTTCTGAAACCCAATTCTAAAGAACATCATGCGCCCCTGTTTGGAATTCATTGACAACCTCTTCGTAAAAGAGTGTTATCGCTTATGAACTCCCGAGTAATTCAGTTTTGTATCTGACTACTAATACATTGATCTTCAGGTGTGAACCTTTCCCCACCTATCCCCGGACATATGATTTGCTTCATGCAGATGGACTTCTTTCACATCTCTCCTCAGAGAGGTGCAGCACGATAGACTTGTTCTTGGAGATGGATAGAATATTGCGTCCAGAGGTATGTTGTGATGGTGGTAATATAAAATATTACCCTCTAATCATTTTTATAGGAATCTCTTCGAAAGTTTTCCATAGTTCTTATCATAAGACCCCTTTCAAATGACTATTTTTTTTTTTTATGAAACCCAGATCCTCTTTCTTGAGGATAGATGAAGATTTCTCACTATTCAGAAGTACCCTTTCATTCACTTTATCTTTTCCTATAGAAAGCAAAATGTCCTTACTTAAGTGGAGATACCTTAACTAATTGGGTGGAAAGAGATTTAAAAACGGTATCCCAATAATTTTGAGGATAATTCTGAAAAATAAAATTATAGAAATTGTTGATTAATTTTATAACTGATTAAATTTACTAAATTTCTTAATTCTTGTGAAGGGTTAAAGGGGTCTATATATATATGAGACCAAAGGTAGTAGTTTATTGGATTTGTCCATCTGAATACAAGTAGTTTAGTCTCAGTATATTGGAATGATCAATGAAGCCTTACTTTTTTTTTATTACGTTTCATTGTTTTTGTAGGGATGGGTCATTCTTTCGGATACTATGGGAGCTATTGAGATGGCTCGCATGGTTGCCACACAAGTACGTTGGGAAGCAAGGGTAATTGATCTTCAGAATGGAAGTGACCAGCGGCTACTTATTTGCCAGAAACCTTTTGTGAAAAAATAATTGCTGATGGAGCACTAGAATATCTCACCATTATAAATGAACACAATTTTTTTGCTCGGTAATTCCTCTAAACCTTTCTAAACAGTGTAACGTCTTACTTTGGGAAAAGTGGGTAGCATTTAGTCTAGTATAAAAATAAAACATTTTAGATACATTGGCAAAACTTGTGTCGGTCATTCCAGTATGTGAGCATTGAACAAAGAAGTTTGTGAATATGATTCCCTGTAGCATACAACTGATATAATCTGCGTTGTGCAATTTCAGAGAATGGATTGTTTAGTTGGCACATGTTTGTATATACAAAGCTCAGAGCCTTGACGTTTTCAATCGTGTCCACAACCTGGTTAGAGGATTGAGGAAGAGCTGTAGATTGTGAAGGTTCTTGTTGAATTTAGTTACACTTTATTTTTTGTCGAAGTTTGTAGTAATTCATTTTTCCAATATCTTATTAGCATTCTTTATTTTTTTTACATTAACATTTCTTTATCAATCATTGGACTTCTATTCTGTTGAACAATCGCTAATTTTTGAGAAAGAATGTGAATGACCATGAAATTGAAGAATGTGGAATAGTTACAAAATCTTCCCCTCGTTTGTGTCCAACTCGAATGTGGAATAGACGTTACTATTTAGTTTGATTTGTCTGCTGGTGCGAGTAGTTTCTCTAACTTCTAATTTTCAAATTTACTATTTCAGAGGAAAAGCATTTGAAAGGACAATTTTCTCATATAAACATTCTTTAAAAGCATACCACTTTTTTAATAGCCAAGCAAATAATAGATATAAAATTATCACTAATAGCTTACCTTTTTAAATATTTAGTTTTAATAAAACATAAATTCAATTATTTTCCTTCTAAAAGTTATACAGTTTTTATTATTAGTTTATTTCCAAATTATTTATGCAAAGAATTACAAAAGAAGTTCAGGCGATAATATTAATAAACTGCATCGTAACACATTTTTTTGTACATAAATAGGAACTTTTTAAAAATATTAATTTATTTACTTATGTGTTTGGATTTGTTTGTGTTAGAATCGTGCAGCAGAATATTTATGTTGAATAAAAATTAAGAGGGAGGTAAATTGCTTTTTTAATAAAAATCCTACTTTTAATGAGTTTTTTTTTTTTAATGTAAAATGTTCCTGCAGAGAACAAACAAGATAAGTTAGACACAAGCGTCATCTTACTCATGTAGTCCGCTATCTCCTCAGTTGGCCTCTTCCCGGTTGGTACATGTCTGCTTAGACCTAGGAGGGATTACCTGTAGAAGGGACTCCGAAGCTCAAGTGAGTCAAAGCTCTCAAAAAGTCAAATCAGGTGATTAATGGAGTAATGAATGCGTACCTTTAATTATTGGGGTCCATGTTATTAATTATGTCTGGTTATGCCATGGGCCGAGCCTTAGCTTGGGCCCTAGTTTGGGCTGTAAGTAGGTCTAGCCCTAACCTAGGCCCTTAGATTGATTACTATGGACTCATTGAATATAAGGGGGGTTCTGCTAAGTGTATTAAGGTAGTCGGCCTAAACCGACTACTTCTCTTGACGGTTTGTGTTGCTCATATGTTGTCTTAGGCAGGTTATTCCTCTGGATGTTTATGTTACCGGTTCCGGCCGACTAGGCTTATGTTAGCCCAGCCTAGGCCGGTTACTTGAATGTTTTGGTGTATAGGTATGGTGATCGTTTTATTATTATTTTGTTAAGTTGGCTTGGTGTGGTACACCAGTCTCCCAGCCTTAACCGACATAGGTGTCGGTCAAGGGTGATATGTGTTAATATGCTAGTGGGACCGGCTAGGTGTGGTAAATAAAAGTTCAATTAAGATATGTTCCTTTAATAATAGATAATTAAAGAGACTAGGGAAAAAGATGTTGAAAAAGGTATTTTATATTGGTTTAGATAAAAAGACCTTCCGTTAAAAGGGATTAATTCAAATAGTAAAGTAAACTAAACTTATAACCACACAAGAAAGAATTTAAGGTTTAGAAAATAACTCTCTTGAAGACACAATAAGTGAAAGACACTTTTCTTGATTTACACAATGAATGAACCACCTCATTTGAGTCACACAAAAGATAAACAAATTTTCCTTGTAACAATAGCAACACTTAATCTTCCAAGAAATCACTTCGTGAAAGTTACTGCTCAATTTGTATCCACAGGTTAGCAAGTATATTGATAGTTAGATTTTGGGTTTTTTGGATTTTGATAAAGAGTACATGTAAACATAGATAATAGTAATTATATAGATTGAGTGGAGTAGAGGCTATGATTACATTTCATCTCATCTTTTTCTACTTCACCACTACTATCTTGTGTGAACTTAATATGCAAATCAATCAATGTCCTGGGAGTACTCTTTCTATGTAAATCTAGGCTTATTTTTGTAGCATAGAACCTAAGGACTTCAAACCCAATGTGATTTCTCCACTCTTAGTTGAATGAATCATTGCCTTACTGTGTAAGATTCTTTCATCTAGCACACCCCTAGATCTTGTGAAAGCCTCTATTAAGAGTGTGATCGTTTGATTGGACCTCAGTTTGAGACTAGTCTTTTAACTCAATCCAAACCAGTGAAATAAGATGAGTTGTTAATTCATTATTAAGCATAAATCAAATAAGAAACTATTAAATGAAAGCATAGTTAAATACCCAAGAAGTAGGAGTATAGAGAATTACAATTGATTACATCAAACCTGTACACGAGAGAGTTCAGTTACTCATAAAATATTATAATGCAATTCCAACAACATCTACACATAGGATTTACAATAAGAGCATCTCCCTCTAGCCTCATATACCTTTTTCTACCCTACTAGTACATTTCTATCTTTCCACTCAATGCATAAAATGAAGACATGAGGTCTTTATTTATAAATTTTTTTTGGCGGTGCTCCACCACATGAGTTTCTTCGCACACAAGTTTCTTTCTTAGCTTAGCCCATTGTCCTGGTGTTTGACACTTGACCTTTCCTTCTTTAGAGGATTTTATTTATTGTCTTGCCTCATGGATTGGTGACCCAGATTTCCTTGCAAAGGTTTCCTCATGTGGCTTAGCTCCAAATTGTTGTGCTCAACTAGAAATTCAAAATATTTGTCCTATCTTTTCTACTTTCATGGCTCAACGCCAATGACTGTGGCTTGGCTGCATACTTGATATTTTCTTTTATATTCATTACAAAATAACAAAATTTCATTACAATTCCTAAAATTCCAATGCTCAATACCTTATTTTGCATCTTAAGCTTAAGGAGGTTTTTCAAAGCCCCTTTCATAAGCACAAAGAGTTTCTCTAGCAGTCACAACCCTAAACCTTTGAATGAAAAGTTATTTTCGAAATAGGTTTAGTCAAACATATATAGACTTTCTTTTTCGAAAATTAGGTTAAGAACCTGAAGAGTCAAGTCACAATTGCCGCTGATAATCGATTATTTCAAGAGATAATCATTATCATAAAAGCTTTTCTAAAAACATTTTCTCATTTTGATAATCAATTATTATAGAATCACTTCCAAAAATCTTAAATTCATTTGGATAATCAATTATTTATTACTAATAATCGATTATTACAAAACTTTTATGAAAAATAAATTCTTCCCTAAGTTGATCTTTGTGCATGCTGCTTTGTGCTCTCTATGCTAAGTTTTAGACACAAATTTTCACTTATATGAAACTTATTACAAAGGTTTAATCATATAGATAATTTAAAATACAAGTCTTCCAATATTTATTGTCATCATTTGAAGTCTTTGGACTTGCTTTTATCATCATCAAAATTTTCTCCTAAAGGATGATCTCCTTCATCTTCTTCTTTTGCCAAGAGTTTGTAATTTTGTTTTAGATTTGACACAAATTGCCATCTTATTTTACTTTTAATATTATTTTTAAGTTGAAATAAAAATTTATCATGAACATCACTAAAAAATTAAATAAAAATTAAAACACACTGAAGAAATAAATGGGAAACAAAATAAGTTAACAAGATAATAAAAGACAATAGAAAAATAAATGCTCAAACCCTAAATCCTAAAATAAATTTGGGTTAAGCTTTTTTCCATTCTTAAACTAATGACTGATATTGTATTTTGTTCCTGCTTCAAAATATGTACCTCTTTTATCCTTACACATAATAAAAGAATGTAAAGTGTCCCAATGGTATATAACAACTAACAATATTAAAGTTCCTCTTTCCTTATTGTAACTATCTCTCATTTGTGCAACTCTATATCTCTTCATATTGCAAATCTATCTCTCTCTATACTACAACTCCTTTTATGTATTGGTGATGAATCTAGAGGTGAGTCGGGTAGTGATGAGCTTAGTGGTGGTTATGAGGTTGACAGTGTTTAAGGAGGTTGTTGAGGTTGATTTGGAGGTGGCACAAATGGACATGGATAGTGGGGTGAGGGTGAGAGATCGAGTGAGGTTTGGAGACTTGGGTGACAATGTAGTTGGTGAGGGAGAGAGCATCATGGAGGGAATTCGTAGTTGGGAAGTGTACATGATTAAGGCTTTTGTTGGAGGTGTTGAAAAACTTGTTTCCAATAGTGGTATGCATCATGACAATTTTCAAGAGTAAGGGGAGGATGTTTTCAGAGAACCAATGCTTGTGTGAGTTTGGGATTTTTTTGGAGGTGGTGAGAACCTTGTTTCTAAGGTGATGTGCATCACAACAATTATCAAGAGGAGGGGGAGGTTATTTTCGAAGATCCATATTGCAACTCTATCTCTCTCCATACTACAAATCTTTCCCTCTATTGGTGATGAAACTAAATGTGAGCTTAGAAGTGATGAGTTGGTGGTTAAGAGGATGGTTTTGACGGTGGTTAAAGAGGTTGGTGGGGTTGATTTAGAGGCGGCACATGTGGACATAGAGGGTGGGGCGAGGGTGAGGGATCAAGTGAGGTTTGGAGACTTGGACGACGATTTAGTTGGTGAGGGAGAGAACATCTTGTAGGGAATTTATATTTGGGAAATGTGCATGATTAAGGTTTTGTTGGAGGTGGTGAGAACCTTGTTACCAATAGTTTTAAGCATCATGACAATTTTCAAGAGGAAGGGGAGGGTGTTTTCAGAGATCCATGCTTGCGTGACAAGAAGCGTCGAGAGGGAAGAGATGGCGACGTTCGCCAACATGATGGTTAGGGAGATTTGAGTGTCGACAAAGGTGTAGGACATGTCACGCTTGCAAAGAGTGATAAAGTTACGGTAAGGAGAGAGAAACTTCAATGTTGTTAGGTGTCGTTTGCTACTGGTGACGTTTTACATTTTTATGAAATTTAGGGACGAGATTGATACATACTTTGAAGAAATACAATTTTAATAATATGTACATACTTATATTTACATTTGAACCCATTTTGTTATTATCGCAATTATAAATTAAATATCATAGTAAACAAAACATAACAATATTATCAATGGTTGAAGAATAGAAATTTATTTTCTTTAATGTCAAATATTAAGAAAAAAATTGGAAAAATCTTAAAATAAAGTATCAAGTAATAATTATATAAACATCAATGAAACTATTGAAAACTAATTATTTGAAAGAGTAAGTAGTTACAAAAAATTGAAATATGATGAGAAATGCAAGATGCATTTATTGCTTTTGCAATATTGAAAATGACTTTGGAGATTTAAGTAAATTTAGAAAATATAAAATGAGTCCAAAATTAGAAAACGAAAAATTATGTAACAAAAGTGTAACATCTCGATCGGATATTACTAGTTTTAATAATATAATATATAATAAATAATAAGATCGCATTAATTTCAATTGTCTTTCCCAAAACGTGGGAAAAAATTAAACATTTATTAAACTCGTATATTTAAAATCCATAATTTCCATTAATCATTACAAGTTCATAAACCGATTGAAATATTGTTTGCAAAAAAACATAAAACAAAATCCTCAAATAAAAGCTTTCCCAATATAGCCCATCTTAGGCTCTATGCCTCACCAGCACCACCTGCAACATTATCTGCTCCAATATAACGAATTACACGATCATCGCCAAACACAAGTGTAACATCCCGACCAGATATTATGGGTTTAAAATAATAAAATAAGGAAATACAATTAAGCTGTAGTTAATGAAATATCATTTCCCAAAAACGCGGGAAATTTAAAACATTTATTACTTTCAACAATAATAAAAAATCCATAGTTTATAAAACTGGAAATAATATAAAAGCATCTCATAAGAGTTTACAAATTATTTCAAAACCATAAAATAATAAACTCCTAAGCTATCCCCGCTCTGTCGCTAAGCTTCACCAGAACCACCTGTAACAACATCATCTGCTCACGTGTACCGCGTACACGATCATCGTCAACCACAAGCAGATAGGGTGAGCTTAACAGAATAAACCTATTAATATACATACATATATAAAACACACTTATATTTATATACTGTACAATCCCACCAAAGGAATTCCCTCATTTGATTTCGTATCACATGGCCTCAGCCATGTTATTCGTGTTCTACATCTTCTAGTGACTACTTCAAGGTGCCTTGCTGCCATACCTATCAGTCACAATCGATAGAGCACGTGCGGAAAACCATGTTACGAATCACACACCGTAACGCCAAGCGGAGTTCCCAAATACGAACATAGTCGTAACGTTCTAAGACTACCAAACTTGTCAGCTACTACTGAGGAGGGCAATCTATCTGGACCCATCCGTACTGGCCACAAATAGCACACTCATACCGGCAACACTCGCCAATCCGAGCTCAACTTAAGGGTTCCTCGTGTTCATTCGCCATCCCGAGCTCAACTCAAGGGATGCCATTCCGAGCTCAACTCTAGGAATTGCCACATGCTTAACCCTTATCCCGAGCTAAACTCAAGGGATACGTTCCGAGCTCAACTCAATGAACACTAGTAAAATCGCTTGGCGGGGGGCACGTGCCACCAGGCGCTGCCGCTTCCAGACCGCGTAGCCGGAGATGCATACCGCTAGATGCCAAGCGCCTCATTCCTTACCGCCTCTGCCACTATCGCCTGGCGGGACACCCCTCACCGCCAGGCGCCTTGCGTCATACAAAGCTTGTGGAATATAAGCTATCGCTTGGCGGGTTGAATTCTGCCGCCAGGCGCCACACCAGTATTTGAGCAATATTGTAGTGTTTTGGATTCAGGCACTATCTATTCACATCCTTACTCAGTTAGACAGTCACCAAGTCCAATGGTCATATCCTAACTCCATTATAATGCCTATAATGCTTTGCATCCATTATAATTACTAGGCTAAGAGTATTCGCTTCATCTCTTAATATTGTTAAAATACATAGCCACACTTAGCCTTAAGTTTACCAATTCATTTGCATCCAATGCTAGGCTAGCCTTAGTGATGAAGGATTATGTTGTTCCTTTTTAAGATTATTGAATATGGTGTGAGTTGATTAAGAAAGCTAAGTAAAATCCCCATTGGACATTAAGATAGCAAGCTATCTAGATGTGAAGGTTCCTTTCACAAAGCTCAAGAGAAGAAGATGATGGATTGATTCCAAAAAAAAAGGAAATGGAAGGCACATAAACCATAGAAAACCAAGAACAATTAAAGGAAGAAGAAAACATAAAATGGATAGGAAAGAAATGGTAAAAATGTGAGAAGCACGCCACTACAAGGCTAGGCTAGAAGCCATGGCAACCTTGAAGATGAGTGGATGTGTGCCGCCACTTGCTATGCAA
>Ga0214542_1010044_pt1 | contig 14162 bp, 10 predicted proteins | sample CNSS1metaG_FD_160096 | JGI IMG/M metagenome (GOLD analysis project Ga0214542, IMG submission 160096) | Root nodule microbial communities from cowpea collected in UCLA plant growth center, Los Angeles, California, USA - CNSS1 | ecosystem: Host-associated > Plants > Roots > Nodule | place: USA...
ATATATATATATATATATATATTAAAAAAATTAGAAATTGAGAAAAAAATAATAAGTTTAATCGCAAATTACTAATCCCTTGCAAATTTGGAGTAATATTCTTATCTATTTCCTTAAAAGTTTGATCGCAAATTACTTACTGAACCAACTATTTATAACTAAGATATAAAAAATATATGAATTTTGTTAAATAATTTATTAAAAACATGTAAACTTTTACCATATTAAAAATACTAATTATAACAATATTCAAATACTAAAAATTAAATATGACAATATTTATTATACTAAATCAATTATTTATCCTTAAAAAATACAAAAATATATAAATTTTATTGAATAGTTTATTAAAAGCAAGTAATATTTTACCACATTAATGGTCTTTCAAACTCACTATCATCAACATAAACCCAAATACATAATTAAAAAAGAAAAGATAAATAACAACATCATTGTCATTCTTAATTTTCTTGTGTTTGTTTATTAAAGTTGGTGATGGTATCTTTAATGCATCTATATTTTGAAAACGTGCTTTTTGTGTTCAATTTGTACAAGCATATATACCTACTGTGCCTTCAACTAAACTTACATTTGAGATTTATTTATTTTTACATATTTGTGTTTGCATCTCTTATTGATAAGATTCATATAAGAACATAAAATATTTAACATATAAAACATAGCATTTAGATACATTGAATCTCCCCAATTGTTTTTTAAATCGTGAAAGATTCATGAAAAACTTGAGTAAATGATTTCAATTTCAAGTTCATAAGAAAAGTATGAACTATAGAATAAGAATAAGAATTCGTAATAAAATAAATTAAGATGAATTTCATAACAAAGAAGGAACAAGAAGTTAAAAAGAATTAATTATTTAAGAAAACATAGTAAATATATAAAAATAAATAAATGATACATTTTACAAGTAAAATGAATCTTTTTAATTTAACGAGTTTTATATCTTTACCATTTTTTTTCATCACTTTATTTAGATTTTATTATTATTTTTATCTACTTTTGAATATTTTATAGAATATCTACACAAAATGCCATTGTTTATTTAAAATTCAAAAAAAGAAAGTAAAGATATAAATTAATTTAAAAATTACAAACGTTTTAATTAATCTCATGTTTTATTGTTCAAAATAAAAAATTTAAATATGCGTTAATGTTATAAATTATATAGTTGAAATCAAGATAAATATATCACTTATTTGTTAACATATTTGAGAATATTTGTTAAGTTCTAGAGGAATCATGGTGAAAAGAAATAAAAGAACTTATGAAACTCATTTATAGTACGTCCTGGGATCTTGTAGATTTTCACATTTAATTATTTTTCAAAATAAGTAAATTTTAAAATTATGAATATGAATAAGTTGTGATTTGACATTAGTTTCAGTAAAAATAAATTTTAAAAACGATATAATTTATAATAAAACTCACTATCATAAGTAATTAATGTGTGTGACCTAGGAAAAACTTTTGTGGTGGAAAAGTATTCAGTGGACTATTAGAACTTACAACTTTCTTCTTATTATAACTGTTACAACTAAAACCTTTTTGTCCTCACTCCGGAAAATGAAAATAATAATAATAATAACAATTACAGTAGTAATAATGATTATAATAATCATAATAATAATAAGATTTACATTTAATATTTTTCAGATAGAACCTGCACAGAAATATAGGTAAGCACCACAAAAATTTGAGTTCATTTAAGAAATATGTAATATTGACTTCGATATATTATACAATATTTATAAATATTTTTTAAATGATAAAATCATATAATATGAATATAACTAAATAAAAATAAATAAATAAATATAAATTTTTAAAAGTGAAATTTACGTATGTGAGACATCGATTTAATAATGTTTTAATTTTATTAAATAGTCACATTTAATACGTAAGTATAAAAGTACAATTACGAATAATATCTTATTTTGAAGCTGGTTCCCAGCTATCTTATTTGTAAGACCAAAATTCTTAAACTTCTGAATAAAACAATAAAAAAAATATACAATTAGATCATTTACTTAATTCGTTTATCATCCCACGCATTTATTTGTTTAAACAAGTAGAGAAAATTGTTTCTTAGATAATTAGAGTAAAAAATATTTAAAATAATTAATTTTGAATTTATTGTTGTGTAGTTGCTCTACTCCAAAAGACAACAACCACAATTCCACCACGATTTAATTCAACGAAATTAATTCTCATGTATGATATTTATAGTTATATCTTGTAAAACTTAATTAATATAGTGAATTATACATTAGATTTAAAATATATTAACTATTTTTGTGAGAAAAAAAAATGGTGTATTGGAAAAATGTTCAGTTGAAGGCATCGCCATGCACTAAAACGGAAACCAAAAACAACTTTTTTACTTCAGAAAAAAAAATAGGTAACAAAGTTCAAAAGCCCAAATAAATTGAGGCCCATTACCAAGCAAACTAGCCCAAGATGCTGAAGAACAAGCCCACCCCAACGCTAACAACACCCATAGCGACACCAACCGAACCCCTAAACCTCATAGAGCCCGAATGTTTCGGCTGAGACGGCGCTGAAGAAGTTGGGCCTGATGGGCTAACATCGGAGCTTGGAATTGGCCCATTTTCTGCGGGTGTTTCGGCTCCCGCCGTAGGCGGTGTTGCCGCCGGAGAAAGCAAGTGAGTGTGTTTGTTATGTCTGACGGCCAAAACGACGACGGTTAGCTTCTGACCACGTTTGCAGTTCTGAGCGTTGCCAGTGATGAAGAAGAAAGGACCCGATTTCACAAAAGTAAACATTGAATCACCACCGTCCATCTCTTGCATGGCGTTGCTGGTGTTGCATGAATCGTAATCCTCCTTCTTTACCACCAACACTGAATCACACCCACTCTTATACTTAAACACTGCATGTCACCACCAAAAAGACAAAATTTGAAGAAGTATTGTGTATGTAACTAAATTGGACAACGTTGTAGACATAATTAGTGTAGTGTTTTAGGTTTGAAAACAGAAGCAAGTTTGACTTACAAAGAGTGTCGTTGACTTGAAACCTGTTTCTCTGAGCCCAGTGAGTGTAATGTTGTGAAGGGTTGGGGACCCAATCAAGTTGAAAAAATGTGCATGCTGTTGCTGGTGAAGAAAAGAGAATGGACATAGATATGAAGAAGAGAAAAAGGCCAAGAAATCTGTTATTAGAGTACCCCATTTCCATATGTTTGAGGTGTTCTTCGTAGCAGAAGAAATTAATCTGAGAAATGAAGTGAGAAAGAGAAAGATGAAAGGTTTGCATATTAATGAGGTGATCCTTGTGAATATATAGATATTGGTATGCACAACATGTTATCCAAATATTATATCGTTATGAATATATAGATATTTCAAAATTCTGTTTATTTTATTTGTTTCATCGTTTTTAAACTCTCTTTCAAACGTTAAAAAAAAGTTTAAGAAATAAACCATTTACACATTTTAAAATTTTACACATGATTTGTTATAACAAATTTAACTTTATTTAATTAAGACTTTAATGCTTCTTTTTATTTGGAATGTTTAATATAGTAATAGAAGGTCGTGCACTACTAAAAATACTCATATTTTCTGTCAATTTTGTTTTGAAAATTTGTTTGTAAAAAATATTTACAAATTTTGTTGAGAAAAAAAATTGCAAGAAATTATTACTAATTTTCTTGCAAAATATTTTATATAAAACACTTTTCGCAACAAATATGGTAGGAAATAATTACAAATTTTATAATTTTACAGAAAATAATAGCCCAAGAAATTATATACCAATTAAAATTCTTAGAAAAAATGGCAACAAAAAGTCTTTTCTTACATATTCTTTTAACAAATTTACAAGAAAAATCTCATATAATATAAAAAAATTTAGTAGTGGTGAATTATAGCTAGCTTGAGATTTTTGTTTTTTTTCTTTGAGAAAAAATGACGATGGTTCTAGGGACATTATTTTTTCAATTCCTAAAAAACAAAATAAAGTGCAAATAATTGAAAGACAATTGAAAAATATAAAAATGTTTCTTCACAAATTAACATATGATATCCTTAGTATTTAATCTTTCTCCACTTTTTTTAAACGGGATAATTTACACTTTGATAGAAAAACATTTTCACTTTTTTTTAAGTATCTATTTCAAATTTTGTTACTATTACGTAAAAAGTACTCAACATATAAATTAAAATCACAAAATATATATTCAACCACATCAAGTTTTACATTTCTAACAAATAAAGGTAAGCATTTATTGAATTGAAACACTAAATTTAGTAAAACCATTTTGACAGTGACAAGTATTTATTGTATAAAAACCTTACATATCTTGTAAAACTAACATGAAACCATTCACCAAACCTCTTAGGAAAGAAAAAAAATCTTCAAACGTACTGCTAGAAAAAGGCAAATGGTTAGTCTTAAAATAATAGCAAAGGTATAAATATAAATATATATATATATATATATATATATATATATATATATATATATATATATATATATATACTAACGTACACACAGACGCTATCGCATTCTGTGTACGTATTTTTAAAATATGAATGATAGTATGTTAGTAGATGATAATAGAGTAATGTTATTAAATTAATATATAAAATAAATTTATATTTATTAAAAATAAAGTGAAATGATTAGAGAAATTAATTGTTGATATAAAAAAAAATAAACAGTTTTATAGAAAATAGGTAAAAATAACCGTTAATTTTAAAAACTTTAATAAATAACTATATTGTAAAAGGTAGAATTAGTATTATGAAACGTGGATAAAAAAAAGAAATCCTCTTTATATTTTGTTTTATATATATAAACTTTCAACTCATTTATATCTTCTTACTATTACTATTAGAAATTTTATTTCTTTTTTTCCTTTTTTTCTACTAAAATATTCATATTTTCTGTTAATTTTGTTTTGATTATTTTTTTAAAAAAATACTTATAAATTTTGTTATAAAAAAATTGCAAGAAATTATTGTTATTTTTTTACGAAATATTTTGTATAGAACATTTTTTGCAACAAATTTTGTAGAAAATATTTATAAATTTTATAATTTTATAGAAAATAATTATCTAAGGAAGAATTACATACTAAGATTCTAAGAAAAATGACAAAAAAAAGTTTTTTATTACAAATTTTTTATTCATATGGTTGACTAATGTAGCTACATAAATATCACCCTTCGGTTTCAATATGAATAATAAGTTTTATGAGTGTTTGTGTCTTTAATGGGTATATAGTTTGTTTTTTTACTCAGTATATCTTTTGTAGCAATAGAATTTGAATTATTTTGTTCACACTTAAATCTTATGAAAAGATGAAAATTTGGAAAAAATAAAAAAGAGATATAAATATAAGAATGATAAATAACGATATTTAAATAATGTTGCTAACCATAATAATGAGATAAGTGATGATAACCATAATAGTTGAAATAAGATGATAAATAGATATGAGAGTGATAACAACATTAATATAAGTGGTAATTATTATGACAGCATTGATAATAATAATAATAATAATAATAATAATAATAGCATAACATAAAAAGTTGTTTGATGACAATTACTGTGAAAAGATATGACAAAAAAAATTATAATAAAAGTGATGATAATACCAACATTATAATAAAAATAATGATAAATACAAAAAAATACACTATAATAAAGAAATTAAACAAATAATTATATATCATATAGAAAAAAAATAATTAACTTATATTATTAATTCATAACCAACAATTGAGTCATAGATATTTTTTTCATCCTCGTAATATGTTACATTTGTTTTTAATACTATAACTATCTTTGTTATCATAAATTATTATATTTTACTTTTCACTTGTATATTTTGTTTTCATTATAGTTTTGTCAAAGTATGCAACTTTTATTTTTAATCTTGATGAAATCATTTATAGACTTTAATATGATATATCCTCACATTTATATTTATTTGATTTTTCTCCATTGAACCCATAATTGCTTCTTTTTTTCCTTTTAACAATTATTCCCATGAACAATGAACGTTGGGATTTTGTTAGGCAATGATATAAAGGAAGATTTGAATTCATTTAGAATTTATTTTTTGTCTGCACGAATAAATATAATTAAATAAAGTAACAGGTTGTTCAAACCCATATACATAATCCAAATATACAAAAAAGAATACGTAATACAAAAATGTCATTTACTATTAAGTTATAAAGTTGATTTAATTGTAAAATTAGAGGATATAAAAGATTGTAGAATCTTTATTTTTTGTTATCATAAAGTATGAATTGTTAGTATTTTTGTTAATGGAGAATTATAAAGTCTTCGTGGTATTATATTTTCTTCTCATACATAAAGTTGAAAAACCATTTATTAAAAAGGATAGAAAAAGAAAGTTATATTTCTACGAATTTCCAGATCTAAAGAAATATATGAAATTATATTTTCATTCTCTTCTTAATGCCATCAGACAACGACATACAAACAATCGAATTACCTGCCATATTGTTTGTTTCGTTTGGAATGATGAATATTAATCACAACACTTAAATGTCAAGCTTTGAAGTGAAGAATATCCCAATCTAGGTTAGTTAGAGACTGTTAGGCCAATTATACTTTTTGCAGTTTTTTTTCCCTTATCGTAATTATCAACAAGAAAACAAAATTAATGTTGTACCTTTTATTGGGGAAGTGGCACCTTGTATTAGTTCTAACCAAATCATAAAAATAAAAAAAAAGTATGTCTAGGGTTTATGTTGATCTAATAAGTACAAAGTATGTGATGTTTTTTTATTCATGTTTTCCTTTTTGGTATGAATCATCATTGCACTATCCAGAAGCTGAAACAAGGAACCATTATTATATAAGAAACACAGAGACAGAGATAATTGAAGTAGATAAAACTCTTTGATTTTTTATGTAATCAATTTATATTGAATTTTTTTATTTCATGTCATAAAAAAGTAACAACAATACAAAAAGGATGTGTATTATTGTGTAAATCATGGATTGCCAGATACATGCAAAGGTAGCACAACATTTTCTGTAGAATGGTTTTTGAGTAACTGATTCCATAATTTAAACAATGATTGATTATGAACAGATTATGATCTATGACTTAACCTACCATCACATGTGATGGCAATATTATTATATGAATATTTTATGCAACGATATTATTCTAATTTGAGTTTGTTGGGGGAGTACTAAAAAGTTATTCTAGATAAATAATTTATAGTTCGAAACCTGAATATTAAATTAAAAGTTTAAATACATTTTTCATCATTATTTTCGTAGTGTTTGTTGTAAATGGTCATCATTTTGACATAATGTTTAAAATTATCTTCATATTTACAGAATGTTTAGAATAATCATCATTTTCGTAATTCGTATTTTATTTGGTCATATTTTGTTATTTGGTCCTTTTTTGTGACACCGTTTAAATTAATAACAGAACATTGTACGTGTGGCACTGTTTGTATTATGTTGCATTGAGTGTGTTACGTGTACTGTGCAGTGCAGATGGTTAATTAATGTTAACTTTTCAATTTGGGGAAAATTTTGCAATTAGGATTTGAGTTGGATTGTAGTTGCGTTCTTGGAGGCGATTTCTTCATCTTCCTATACCCTACCAATATTCTTTGGAGTTCTTGCCATCCTCAAAGTTGTCATCTCTTCGCAGCTACAAATCGGGGTTAATCCATTTCTCGTTGAACCACCAAACGTGCACGAAGTGATATGATTGCCTCCAACTACTACAATCAGAGGTAAAGGAAGAAGATTGGGACGTAACATACCTATATAATGAGATTGCAGGAAGAAAAAGATTGCAGCAACACCAATTGGGAATGGAGTAACAAGATTGCCAAAACTCACTAATTGTCAAAACATTCCTTACCAAAACCCTAGCTCACACCTATTTATCCCCAAATATCTAATTATCACCACATGTACAGTATACGCAACACACTCTAATATAAACAGTATCACCTATCTGTTACTGATTTAAATGACGTCACAGAAAAAGATCAAATAAAACACGAATTACGAAAATAAGAACCATTTTAAACATTCGGTAGAAATGATGACTACTTTAAACATTGTCAAAATGAGGACCATCCGCAACCAACACTACAAAAATAACGACGAAAAATGTATTTAAGCCTAAATTAAATACATATAAAATTATTTTTATTATTATCATTATTATATACAACACTAGTACATATAATTTGGTCTCAAAATTCTGATTCGAGATCAATGACATTAAAAAAGACCAATTCAATGGTATCTAACATTGAGATGGGAGCAATCCACCATCCTTTTTATTTATTTATTTATAATACAGAGTCGTTCTTTAATAATACTGAGAGAGTTGAAAAAGATAATTTAAATATTATTTTCAGTACAGAGTCATTCTGAGAGAGTTGAAAAAAAATACTTAACCCAAATATTCTATTACTTAATAATAGTGTTAGTGATACTACTAAATAATAACCACCAGGAAAGTAAGTAATAGTTTTTAGCGCGTGCAAGGAATCGCCTTAACAAAGAGCGTGATTGCTTCTGTTCGAGCAGACCGTGAGCTTTTTTTACTAAAAAACCAAAACCCAGAAAACTAGTTAACAACCAACTCTGGGGCAATCTCTCAGAAGCAAAAATTTGCACCAAACCCAAATCCCAAACCATAATTTTTTAATTGTTACTACTAGTGATTGTGATTAGTACAACTTAAGTTAAATTTGGTGCAAAGCTAAGTGGTGAACGCATCTTTTTTGCTTCAAAAATCGCATTTGGTGACCAATTAAGTCGTTGGTCTATCGTTTTCTCTATCTGATCAAGCTTCCCCTGACCCTTTTGACTTCTTCTGAAGCAACCCTTTTATTGTTGCCTCCTTTTTAAGCTATTTGCTATGGTGGGTCTTGGGTTTTTCCCCGGGGTTCCCTCTGTTCAGCTTCGACTGAGAAGTGGGTCCTTGAATTGGAGTTGAATTTTAGGGATTTGATATGGTTGCCACTCAAAGATTGGAGTTTTCTTTGTGCAAGAAGAGGAGGGGGCTTGAATTTTTGTTTCAGATTGCAGTTGGGTGGTGGGTGGTTCTACTGTTGGTTAATCCTGTGGCGGGTCTCAGACCCTTGAGGGAGAGAACTAGGTCCTGGGATGATGAGGTTTGTTTAGGAGCTTTATTTAATTTCAGTTTATTTTAATGAGTATTTAACTTAACTAATTAGGATGCACGTGCATTTGATTTTTTTTTTTTTAAGTTGTAATGTTGAAGATGTGCGCCTGCATTTTAATTGTTGTCAGTTTGGGATTGCATTTAGTAATGTTGCTTTATGCAGTTGTGATTTTGTGAATTAGACTAGACCCTAGGAACAGGAAATTTGAAAGTTTAGTTCTGTTAAAACTGATGTTAATTGAGCGTGTTTAGAATGTTTGAACCTAGAGAGAAGAGTGATATGTGTTTATTAAGTTTGTCAGAATGTTTATAGATGGTGTTGGGAGAGAATCTGTGAGGATAAGAATAAGCAAAGAGCTGCATTTGCAAGGTACTTAAGTTTTATTTATAGAATTGTATGCCAGTGTGTGCTTTAGGTATGTTTTTTTGGGGCTTTACAGGGTACTCTTCTCAGAAAATGGTCATACGTTTGAATTTATCCTTCATATGTAACTCATAAGGTGTCCAAGACTATTAATTATTATTATATATATATATATATATATATATATATATATATATATATGCTATTATAGATTTATATATTGGGCAATCGACAATCAGCAATCATAATTGGTATTGGGCATTTGTAAAATTCTTTTTTCTTGTCCGAATAATATCTTTCTGCCCATTTTTTAGTTAAACAATGTTTTTAGGACCTGTATAAAAGGTAGCTAAAGGACATTGAATCTTGAAATGAAAAACAAATAATACATTTGCAATCAGGTTTGTGGTAAAGGATGGAGGATAATGTTGTCACTTTTATTTGATTTATAATTACGTCCAAGGATTTTCACTCAGTTGTTCTTTAGTTTTTACTGATATTAATTTTCCCAAACCCTGACTTATGATTAAAAATGATTTGAATTGACAAATTGGGGTTGTTATGATTGAGTCAAAATCTGACTGAAGGTGAACTCACTTCATTTGTATGTTATTGATATGTTACCTTTCTCAGCAGCTCTTTACAAGAAAGGACGAGAACAACTTAGGTCCTTTTTCACAATGGAACATAACAGGAACTTACAAAGGTATGTGTTGATTCATTACTAACCTTAGTGTATGTGTGGTTTTCTGTTATATTCAAGTTGTAGCTTTGGTCAGTTCATGTTTCATGTAAGTACCATGCTGAACATATGTTTCACTGATATCTGTTCAGAGGATTTATGATTGGATAACGAACTAACTCAGATCTATGAAGAAGTTATTGGTTTATAATATTATTGACCTTTAAAAAACCTTTTCTGTGTCTGCTTGATATTTTGAATTAGTCCATACTTTAATTGTCTTTTCTTTTTTGGGAGCAAGCATGTTGCTAAATGCTACGGTTACCTTTATGCCTATTTTTACATGTTCTTAATCTTCTACCATTGGACACAGCATAATAAAGGCAGAGGGAGCAGCATCCACGCTAAAACTAGGTTACATGTTGCCTCAAATTAACTAAATGAACTTAAGGCATTTTGAAAGATCATGTAATTTTGAAAGTAATTATGTGAAATTTACTGAAATATGCTTCATTTCTAAAAGGTGTCATTTGAACAAATTTATTTGCTGTGGGACAAATTTATAAGTTTATTGAAGTCTGAGGATGTTTATATGTTGACCTCTTGAAATGCAGGGTCTTGGAAATTTTTGGATACCACAAATGGCTCTTCCAGATTTCCAGACATCAGAAAAACAAATGGAAATTCTGTAATTGAGTTAGTTAGTACTCCGACAAAGATAAGCGGAGTACATTATGTTCAGGTGCAATGTTGAACTATATTGCTAATTTCACAGGAATTTGGTTTTCATATGTTGTATATTTTCTTATTTGTTCTACTTGAAACTGTATTCACTTACTATGCATTTATTTGAAATATCAATGGCTTTTGCATTACGCTTGAAGTTATTAAAGTTCCTATGAATCTTATCATTTTTCTATTCTGAAGAACTAAAAAGTCTTCACTCTTATATTATTTCATTTACTAAACTATAGTTTCTGTCATTGTGAGGTCAGCTTGTGTTTTTTATTAGGTTGTCTTTTTATGGATGCTTAAGTGTTTTTATTGAATGGAGAGACTGTTATAAATTTATAACACATGATATATACACTTAAAAGTCAAACTTGAAAAAGGCTGACCTTGATTAGAGTAAACTATCTATGTTTTCTTAATGCAGCAGTTCTGATGATAATGAACTTTGTAAACTAGTTTGTTTGGAAATGTAAGTATGTGACATGTGATTAGTAAAACTACATCTCTAATTTTGTCTATACCTTCTAGGTTTTCATCTTTTGCTTTCTCTGTCTCTAATTTCATCTTTTCATTTAACATTACGTCTCTAATTTGTCCATGTTTGAAAAAGAACAGTTAAAACTTATCCAATGGCCCTTCTCCATTGAATGAAACTGTCTTTTGTTAGTTGTCATTATACTGCGTTTTACTCTTTTCTGGACAAGTATTGTATTCATATTTAATGGTTAGAGAGGTTAATAATCTGTAGAGATCTTAGCTACCATTTTGTTTACTGCGTCAGTCTCAGTTGCTGAGCCAAGTGTATTTTTTCATACTTCTAATACATACACAAACGAATGCACAATAATCTGGACAGATCTCTATATTTTGAATATCCTAGAGCAAATAATGGACCCTTTCATTTCACTATACAATAATACGTTTATTTTGTGCAGAATTAGAGTTTCAATCACATCTTTATTACTGTTTCTGTAAAATAGTCCTTTTTCCTCTATAACAGTTTTCTTTGGTTTGTTTTTCATCAGGGGGTGGTTATATTCCATGATGTGTTTGACAATGAATACGATGTCAGTGGTGCCCAAATCAGAATAGAAGGTGTATACATATGGCCTTTTAGACAGCTTCGAATGGTCGCCAACAGGTAAATTTCATGGATATCATCAATGAAATTTGTATTGTCTCGATTGTTTAAAATTAAAACTTCTTTTTGTCCAAATTTGACATTTCATCTTGAATCAGTTTTTGTGTTCTGTTATACTTGTTTAATTTTTTTCATTTTTTTCATAGACAAATTCTGTTTGGAATGAAATTGACTGGCCAAGTTCTGTTGAGCTTGCCGAGAGAAATGGCCTGAGGCCATTGAAGATTTTGTTTGAAAAAAAAAATGTAGGCTTTGCAATTCTGTATTAAGCAATTGCATGACAGACCTACAGGAGGTTGTTGATTGATGTGTCTGTTATTTGTGGAGATTTAGGAGGAAATTCCTCATTAGGAGGAAACTCTTTGTAGTTGATGTCCTGTTCTCCAAATCTGATCTGTAAACCATTTTATGGAAGTAAAATATAACTATTTCTGTCTGTTTAGTCCTTGAGTCTAACTGAAATGCATATATTTCCATACAGTAAAACTTACAATATCTGAATGTGCTGAAGAGTATATCTTGTTTCCTCATGTTGCAGTGGAAAAGAGGGGGAGCTGAATCAGAATGAAGATTATATATTATCTAATCCATATCATCTGGTAACATTGTTATTTCCTGCATCCTTGATCTTTTAAATTTTATAATCTTATTGCATTACATGGCTTACAATAATATTAACAGCACTTCAATTTGGGTGGTCAATATCTGTTCCTGTTTCAGATATTTTTTTTACTCTTTTCATTGATATTTTCAAGTCCTAGATCTCAAGGAGAATGGATAGGTTCAATCCAAATTTTTTAATCATTTTCACGGGCTTGATTTTTTAAGTGTCATAAGCCTGCCGTTAATGATCTTTTCTTTGTTGGATTACTCATATTTGCTGTCAAACATTTGAAGTTGGAATGGAAATCAAAATATCTATGTTGCAATATATCCATCTCAATACCCTAATAAGATTCTCTTCATATGAAGTGCAAGTGCAGTTTAAAATTTCCAGTATCAACATTATTTAAAATGTCCAAATGTTAGAATCCTTTATCATCTTAAAACCTTGTTTCACAATTAGGACCATATCTGGGTTCTTTAAACTGGACATGAATGTAAATATCTTAAGTTGTACAGCTTTTCTTCATTTAAACAAATTCATTTGAAGATAGTAGCTGGTAGCAAATCCATAATATTTTTATGTGAATATGAACAAAAATGGTCTTTCATAGTGGGGCTTTCTTAACAATATGCAAACAGATTGACCAGCTTTGCTCCATTAATGTTGTCCTTTTCACCATTACTTTGTGATTCCTTTTTTTTTTTTTTGTATGGAGGATTTCCCTTATCCTTCAAATTACTTGTATTTTTCCATCTTTGACTAAACAGTTGTCTTTTATTATATAAAAAGTTAGCAGTCAGAAATACTTATTTGCTTCGTATATGTCTTTTGTACACAGCTTGGAGTTTTCTCATCTCAGGTACTGCAAGATTCTTCAAGAGATAGAATGTGGAGAAGAAAACATTGTAATTTTTCTAAATACCAGTATATCTTGAAGGCCAACCCACCCCACTCCTGTTTTATTTATTTATAGCTGTAGGTATACTATTGACTTGCTACTTTCTCGTATTGGTTACTGCAGCTCTGATTCATGATGCGGAGAAACATTGTAATATCGAAATTGCTGCTCAGGTTTCACGCTTGCCATCATCAAATAACGGTACTTTTGTTCTCCCTGCTTACGGATACTTTCTTCTATAGTAAGGAGTCTGTCATATACATGGATTAGGGATCTCTTTTGCACAAATAACTTTCTTCCTTTTTGTATTCTGTATCTTGTTTAGAAGGTTTTCTTATCATCTAAGTAAATACTTTTTTTTCCATTTCTAATAGAATAACTATTATTATAACCATTTTTTGGTGTCCACAGTATGAGTGTAATGCTATTATGAAACATTTTATCAGATTTAATATTACCAATTGCTACGTATATGAATATGAATGTAAAATTATATATACATTACTTAGTTTTAACCACTTTCTATCCATTGAGTGCAT
>Ga0214542_1010051_pt1 | contig 14145 bp, 8 predicted proteins | sample CNSS1metaG_FD_160096 | JGI IMG/M metagenome (GOLD analysis project Ga0214542, IMG submission 160096) | Root nodule microbial communities from cowpea collected in UCLA plant growth center, Los Angeles, California, USA - CNSS1 | ecosystem: Host-associated > Plants > Roots > Nodule | place: USA...
TATATATATGCATATACTAATAAATAAATATTTATAGCATATTTAATTGTCTAAGTATTTTTTAAGCTTCTAATTTATCAATTAATATCTTTAATTGGAAAAATTAAAATAATTATTAGATTTACATGTTAAATTACTCTATTATTAAATTAATGTCATGCATCTTGCATGTTATCATGTTAATGACATGATTGCATGTTATAAATAAGTCCTGCTTAAATGCAAAGCTACTACAATTTTTACTTAGCAATTTTATTTCTACAACATACACCATAATTGGCAACTCTAAGCGGGCAGCACCATGAAACCACATGTAGCAGAACTCATTGACAAAATTGAGAAACTCTACAATGAATGGCATCAAACTGAAAGTGTCTCGGTGCGCTCTTGTGCGCAGGGTTGAATTACTTGGAGTTGAGAGGTATGATGTTATCAATAATATCAGTATCATTTTACATGTATGTGGAGAACTGACTTTCTAATAACATTGATACCATCATGAAGGTGGTGTGAGGTTAAGCTACGACCTTTCTCGGATGCAGTGCAGACCACAGGACTCATAGAGATCTAAAGGTATGATAGATCTTTGTTTTGTTTTTTCTTACTACAATTTTTATTAATTCTAATTTAATGTAATTCTAATTTGACATGCACAGGATAAATGGAACACATTAGTGCACACGGAAAGAATCCCCCTGAACGAAGGAGGGGTGAGCCCATACCTCAGGAGCTCTTGGATGGAGTCTTAATTGCTTAGACTCTTGGATAAAGTATATATCGATAGAATCTAGAATACTGCATGGTATGTAGGTATTTTTGTTAAAAACAAAATTATCTTATTCTAACTTTTGAATAATGATAGTGAAGTATATGTCTTAAAAATTGCTTTGCATTTATAATTAATTATGCAAATTAATTTATAATTAACCATTCCAAATAATATTGAATATTAACCGTAATTACGATCATGACTTAAAATAATATTTAACTTTCTCGAGGATTAAATGAAATCTTAAATTGATCTTCATATGCATACCTTTATATATAGAGTTACTTGAATGTTATAAAATGTAGTTCTTATCAATTATGGAGAACTTTGGACGATTACTTGATTGGTCGTTAGCCTGTTCTATCATTACGAATATATAGACTTAATAACACGTACTCTTTTAAAAATGTTCATTGATGTTAAGGGACTAACGGTGACAATCAGTTTTTGTATTTTTGTTCTGACCTTTATCTGAATATGATGTATTTTATGAATATGTTTTTGCAGGTATTTAGATGGAGGTGTTATTATATTTGATATAAGCATTAGCTGAGTGCTTTAAACTTATGAATATTGTGATGTGTAATCAAAACTTTTGTTATTAATAGAACTTTTAGTTATCAGGGCTATTGTGTCTCTAGGTATCAATCTTATATTTCATAAACAAAATTTGTAAGAATCAAATCAATATCTACTGGTGTGCATAGCAAAACTGTCAAGGGTTATGTAATTATGAATTGTAGTATTTAAATTTTTTAACTAATTATGTTTTGATTTTTAAAATTATCTTATAAATAGAAACATAAAAAATGGAAGTTGGAGATGATTGAGATAGATTATTTTAAATCATATATGAAATGATTTCATAATGTAATTCTAAAAGAGAGATGGAGGGAGAGAAATAGTCATAATATTTAATTGAAAATAAAGGGATAGTAAATAATTTTGTGTAATTTTACTCATTAATTTTATTTCATGATAGAATAATACATGAAAAAGATTGAAATTTTCTTAGTGTATGATATTTTCACGAATAAAATTTTAACAATTTTGACAAACTACTTTATTTTTAAAAGGATAAAAAAAAGTACTATTTTATTATTTTATTTTGATTAAAAATAAAAAACTTAATCAACTAAATTTTACATATAAAAACTTTGTCAAGTTTGTAAAAAAAATTATCAAAAAATTATTTTTCATTTTCTTAAAAGGTGTAAAACTAGATTGAAAGACAATAAAACTTTATTTCATACACATATTTATTTTGAATAATGGATATGAAAAAGAAATTACTTTTGTCTCATTGTTACCAAAATCTGATAAGTCATGGCTTTTAGAGACTTAGGAAGAACTAGTGGAGTTATGAATAATACAAAGAGGAAAAAATTATGGGTGACAAAACGGGTTTGTCTATCCTGTTTTGACCTAAGTATTTTTTAAGCTTCTAATTTATCAATTAATATCTTGAATTGGATAAATTAAAATAATTATTAGATTTACATGTGAAATTACTCTATTATTAAATTAATGTCATGCATCTTGCATGTTATCATGTTAATGACATGATTGCATGTTATAAATAAGACATGCTTAATTGGAATGCTACTACAATTTTTACTTAGCAATTTTATTTGCACAGCATACACCATAATTGGCAACTCTAAGCGGGCGGCACCATGAAACAACTGTTGGAAATATTTTATTATAATTTAAAAAATAAATAATTAAAATAAAAAAAATTTACTGTTACTCATGTTTTTGTAGACCTTTAATTTATGGATTAATGTGTTTTATGGCTAACGGCTATATTCTTATTACTATTTACTTCTTTGTCTCCCTTTTCTACCTATAAATACCACCTAGGTGCATGTGGAAAGATAGAATAACAAAGAATAACAAATACTAGAGTTTTCTTAAGAGTGTTCTTTCTTTTCTATATTATCTTTAAGACAGTGTTCATAAGGTTCGGAGATCCTTCGCTGCACTCGATCGATCTGACGGGTTGTGTATCTTGGGAGAGAAACGCATATGATAAGAAACACATATGATTGCGTATTGATATATTTATTTAGCCCTGTGCAGTAGGGATCTTTTCTCTCTAAGGATAGCGCTATGCGTGCCTCAACCCAGGATATTTCTACTTCTTACCTTTTATCTTTTATTTATTATTATTATTATAATTGTTGATCTATGATTAATATTCATTGTTTTATATATTGTCTCAGTATTATTATTGATCTAATAATTATTATTATATCATTTTATATTTTTATTATTATTAATATTATCTGAGTAATCATTTTCTAACATTCTTAGAGAGAAAAATTATCTTGTTATTTCTATTTTTTGATTACTCGTTTGTATTCAATTCTAAAATTAAAAACAATATAAAGTCGAAGACCGCAAAACACATTTTATGAACTAATGTGTTTGTTATGGTTATAATTAAATCCGTATCAACTAAGCCTAAAAATTTATGTGTATAATTGTTTTTATTTCTATTGGTAACAATAAATGAAATTATGGATAAATGAAATTCCTGCTCATTGAATATTTTTTTTTGTGATGTCTATAGCTAATATTTTTGTTGTTTTATGCTTTAATATTGTCTATTCTTACCATTGATAAAGATGTTCTATATCATGTATATATTTTAAGTGTTTGTATGAAAATAATTATAAAATAATTTGTCATACTAAAACTACTATTGTGTTATAAAAAATAATTGAACTAAACTTTGCATTCGCAAAGGTAGAAAAAATAGTTTGATATTTATATGAAAAAAAAAATGATTGATAATAAATATAACCTTATCAAATTTATGAATTCAAAATTTTTGTTTATGACATAAAATTAAAATGAATTATTTTAATTGATATCATGTTTAAGATCATGTAAATGTTGATATAAAAAATTAAAGGGATGGTCAAGTAAAAATTAAACTTGTCTTCTAGATTTTTTTTAAAATGTTTGTCCTGTTTCTAAATTTAGAAACTTTCTTGTGCTCAACAAAGTTATGAAGTGATTTTCAAGTACAATAAGATTATTATTTCTAGACATTTGTTTGGTTGGTAAATGATATATTTATGATGATTTGTTTGAGTTAAGTACCTTTATCTTGTAATAAAATATTTATAATTTTTCTTTGATTATTACAATATGTTAAGTTGTGATTTATGACATGTTATATATTGAGAAATTTTGGTTAGAGACCATTCAAATTATAAAATTTTGAGGTACAAAATTAATTAAATAGAGAAGTGATGATACATATCTTTATAAATGAGTGTTTTTGTGTGAAACTCATTGTATTATTCATTATGTAACATCTTCATATAGTGTTAATCTAATGGTGCAGCGAAAAAAAATGATTTTGTTTGATATGGTAAATGTTATGCTTCAAGTTCTAGCTTGTTTTTGCCTATAAAATCATATAGGGTGAAACTTTATATTCAGCTTACCATATTTTGAACACAAAAGGTTGTGATAAACATTTTATGAGTTATGAAAGAAAAAAGAACCACATTAAAAATATTTCAAAGTGTGGGGGTGTCTTGTAAAGGTTAATATACCTCTTAATGAGAATAAAAAAAATCTTTGATTATTTATTCTGATAAATGTCTAAAGATGTTTCCTTCCAATGACAAATTATCTAAATTTGTTTGTGATACCTCGGGAACTATTTTTCCATCTAGTGTAATATTATTTGTTTTTCTTCTAGTTATGCCAATATATCAAATTTCTTGAGATTATTGAATGATATATATTAATGTAATTGGATATTGTTTCTGGTGGGACAATATCAACTATTGGTTATGGTTATGTTCTAACCTTCGATGAAGGTGTCCTATAATGGAAATATGTTAAAAAAATGTTGTCATGATGTACTATGAGAGCATAAATTATTCCTTTTTCCAATGCATCCTGACAATTGAATTGTTATATTTAAAGTGTTTAAGTAAAAATGTCAATGAAATTGACATATGAGAATGAGAGACAAATATATATTAGAAACTTAATTACTCATGGTGTTGTCTCTTTTGACTTTGTCAGGTCGGAAAGAAATATTGCAGATCTGCTTATCAAAAGGTTGATGCATCAACAACAAGTATTTGAGTCGTCGAGGGGAATGAGACTAGAGCCCATAAATTAGTTGCAACAATGGACACCCATCTCCACATGAGTGACGATCCCATGGAATGGAGTTCAATGGGTAACAACGAAGTTGTTGTTGACTAAAGTACACCAAATAATTTGATTAAATTTTATGTCTCATTCTTATGATGAGGTGTATTATAAATTGTGACAATAATAAGGTTGAGGTATGTGCATTATTATGCTTATTTTATAAAATACCTCTTAATAAACCCAATGACAATTATTGTAGGGGTGTGAGTCACAAACCACCCCTTGAGGGTTTACCTAGTGAGTGTGATGGTGGGGCCTCCATTGTTAGATATGGGCAAGTCTCTAAATGACACTCATGAAACAAGATACATGCGCAAGGCCGTAACGTGCACCCACTGATTAGAACCTATAATGAACACTGATATTGTATGTGTTATTTACTAAAACCTGGTCACAGAGGATGTAGTTCAAGACAATCAAGTCTCTGCATTTTCTCGGGTGGAAGTTTATGAGCACTAGGTGTAAGGGTCAGACCCGGAAGGTTCCTTACACTGAACTACAATATTTTATTTTAAAAGATAATATATTTTTGCTTTTTTGTTTTTAAATTATGTGGGGGATTGTTGGAAATATTTTATTATAATTTAAAAAATAAATAATTAAAATTAAAAAAAAACTTATTATTACTCATGTTTTTATAGACCTTTAATTTATGGATTAATGTGTTTTATGGCTAACAGCTATATTCTTATTACTATTTACTTCTTTGTCTCCTTTTTCTACCTATAAATACCACCTAGGTGCATGGGGAAAGATAGAATAACAAATACTAGATTTTTCTCAAGAGTGTTCTTTTCTTCTCTATATTATCTTTAAGACAGTGGTGTTCATAAAGTTCGGAGATCCTTCGCTGCACTCGATCGATCTGACGGATTGTTGTATCTTGGGAGAGAAACGCATATGATAAGAAACACATATGATTGTGTATTGATATATTTATTTAGCCCTGTGCAGTAGGGGCATTTTCTCTCTAAGGATAGCGCTATGCGTGCCTCAACCCAGGATATTTCTACTCCTTACCTTTTATCTTTTATTTATTATTGTTATTATAATTGTTGATCTGTGATTAATATTCATTATTTTATATATTGTCTCAGTATTATTATTGATCTAATAATTATTATTATATCATTTTATATTTTTATTATTATTAATATTATCTGAGTAATCATTTTCTAACAACAACATGTAGCAGAACTCATTGACTAAATTGAGAAACTCTGCAATGAAGGGCATCAAACTGAAAGTGTCTTGGTGCCTACTCCTTCAATCCAAGAACAATAGGGTCCTACCAGGAGACCATTCTCCGTAGATAAGGTAGAAGCTCTTGTGCGCACGGATGGATTACTTGGAGTTCGGAGGTATGATGTTATCAATAATATCAGTATCAGTTTACCTGTATGTGGATAACTGACTTTCTAATAACATTTATACCATCATGAAGGTCGCGCGAGGTTATGCTACGAGCTTTCTCAGATGCAGACCACAAGACTCCTGAAGATCTAAAGGTATGATAGATCTTTCTTTTGTTTTTTCTTACTATAATTTTTATTAATTCTAATTTAATATAATTATAATTTGCTATCCACAGGATAAATGGAACACATTAGTGCACACGGCAAGAATTCTCCTAGAACGAAGGAGGGGTGAGTTCATACCTCAGGAGCTCTTGGATAGAGTCTTAATTGCTCATTTATATTTGTTAAAATAAAAACAATTGATCTTATTCTAACTTTTGAATAATGATAATGAAGTATCTGCCTTAAAAATTGTTTTGCATTTATAATTAATTATGCAAAATAATTTATAATTAACCATGCAAAATAATATTGAATACTAACTGTAATTATGATCACACTTAAAATAATATTTTACTTTCTCGAGGATTAAATGAAATATTAAATTGATCTTCATATCCATACCTTTATATATAGAGTAAATTGAATGTGATAAAATGTAGTTCTTATCAATTATGGAGAACTTTGGATGATTACTTGATTGGCTGTCCGTTCTATCATTGTCGATATATAGACTTAATAATACATACTATTTTATAATTTTTTGGGCTGACCCGCAATTTTTTAAAAAATTTTAAAATTTTTATTTTTTTAGATTACTTTCAAATTTTTTTATATATTTTGTATATATATATATATATATATATATATATATATATATATATATATATGTTAAATATATTATTTATTTTAATTTTTATATATGTTAAATATATTTTTTAAAATTATATTTATATATTATTATTTTATTTATATGAAATTTAGTAAAAATGTTATTGTATTATCTATTTTATTTATATATTAAAATTTATATGTATTTATTATTTAAAAAATAAAATAAAAATTAACTTGATAGACATTGGTTAATAAAAGATAGTAGGGTTTTATCACTAATTATAAGATTATTTTATCATAAATGATTAAAAAAGAATGAGAGTAAAAAAAAGGTAAAGAAAAAATTAGGAAACAAAATATTTTAAAACACACAATATGTGGTTAGTATCTTATTGTGATTTATGATTATTCTATTATAATATTTTTCTCAAATTAAACTTTTCCCGAATTAGTATGTCTAATTATGAAGGGATTCTTTTATAAATTTGACACGAACCCTAATTATGTATTTCCCGAAATTGGTATAACCTAAATTGTGAAATTTAAAAATTTAGTGTTTTTCACTGTCTATGGTCAAATTTGTAAAATTTTATAGATATATCTTGGACTGCATTACGAATTCTTCTCCACATAATGGTTTTACACCCATTTTGCACCTCAATTTTTTTTAAACCCATTTGACATCTAAAATATTTTTACATCCATTTGACAACTAAATTTTTTTTACACTCATTTGACACCTAAAATATTTTTAGGCCCATTTGACATCTATAATATTTTTACACCCATTTGACACCTAAATTTGTTTTTACACCCATTTGACACCTAAAATATTTTTAGCCCCATTTGACATCTATAATATTTTTACATTCATTTGACACCATAAATTTTTTTACAACTATTTGACACCTAAAATATTTTTCGACCCATTTAACATCTTACACCGATTTGACACCTAAAATATTTTTATACCCATTTGACAACTATAATATTTTTACACCCATTTGACACTTAATTTTATTTTACACCCATTTGACACCTAAAATATTTTTACATCCATTTGACACCCATAAATTTTTTTCACCCATTTGACACCTAAAATATTTTTACATCCATTTGACACCTATAATTTTTTTAAACCCACTTGACACCTAAAATATTTTTACACCCATGTGACCCTTAAAATACTTTTACATCCATTTGCGCCTAAAATATTTTTACACCCCTTTGACACCTAATATACTTATACATCCATTTGACCCCTAAAATTTTTTAGACCCATTTGACACCTAAAATATTTTTACACCCAATTGACAACTAAAATATTTTTACACCCATTTGACACCTAAAATATTTTTACACCCATTTAACACCTAAATAATTTTGACACCCATTTGACAATTAAAATATTTTTACACTCATTTGACACCTAATTTTTTTTTACCCCCATTTGACACCATAAATATTTTTACAACCATTTGACACCTAAATTTTTTTGCACTCATTTGACACCTAAAATATTTTTACATCCATTTGACACCCAAAATTCTTTTACACTCATTTGACATAATAAATATTTTTACACACATTTGACATCTATAATATTTTTACACCCAATTGACACCTAAAATATTTTTACAACCATTTGACACCTAAATTTTTTTTACACCTAGTTGACACCTGAAATATTTTTACACCCATTTGAAACCAAAAATATTTTTACACCTATTTCACACCATAAATATTTTTACTCCCATTTGACACCTAAAATTTGTTTACATCCATTTAACCCCTCAAATATTTTTACATCCATTTGACATCGAAAAGTTTTTTACACCCATTTGACACCTAAAATATTTGTACACCCATTTGACACCGTAAATATCTTTACACCCATTTGACACCTAAATTTTTTTTACACCCATCTGACACCTAGAATATTTTTACATCCATTTGACACCTAAAATTTTTCTACACCTAGTTGATAACTAAAATATTTTTACACTCGTTTTAAGGATGACTCTAGTGTTTGTTGTCTCTGTTGTTGTGTGTTTCCCCATGCACCTAGGTGGTATTTATAGGTAGAAAATGGAGACAGATAAGTAAATAGTAATAAGAATATAGTCGTTAACCATTAAAAGCATTAACTCATAAATTAAAGGTCTATAAAAACATGAGTAACAGTAATTTCTATTTTAATTATTTTATTTTTTAAATTATGTTAAAATATTTCTAACACATTGATGTTAAGGGACTAACGGTGACAATCAATTTTTGTATTTTTATTCTGACTTTATCTGAATATTATGTATTTTATGAATATGTTTTTGCATTAGTTAGATGGAGACGTTATTATATTTTATATAAGCATTAGCTGAGTGCTTTAAACTTATGAATATTGTGATGCGTAATCAAAACTTTTTGTCATTAATAGAACCTTTAGTTATCATGGCTATTGTGGGTCTGGGTATCAATCTTATATTTCATAAACAAAATTTGTAAGAATCAGATCAATATCTACTGGTGTGCATAGAAAACCTGTCAAGGGTTATGTAATTATGAATTATAGTATTTAAATTTTTTAACTAATTATGTTTTGATTTTTAAAATTATCTTATAAATAGAAATAAAAATAATGGAAGTTGGAGATGATTGAGATAGATTATTTTAAATCATATATGAAATGATTTCATAATGTAATTCTAAAAGAGAGAGATGGAGGGGGAGAAATAGCCAAAATATTTAATTGAATATAAAGGGATAGTAAGTAATTTTGTGTAATTTTACTCATGAATTTTATTTCACGATATAATAATACATGAAAAAGATTGAAATTTTCTTAGGGTATGATATTTTGACCAATAAAATTTTAACAATTTTGACAAACTACTTTATTTTTAAAAGGATAAAAAAAGTACTATTTTATTATTTTATTTTGATTAAAACTAAAAAAATTAATCAATTAAATTTTACATATAAATACTTTGTCAAGTTTGTAAAAAAAAATTGTCACAAAATTATTTTTCATTTTTTAAAAGGTGTAAAACAAAATTGAAAGACAATAAAACTTTATTTCATACACATATTTATTTTGAATAATGGATATGAAAAAGAAATTATTTTTGTCTCATTGTTACCAAAATCAGATAAATCATGGCTTTTAGAGACTTAGGAAGAACTAGTGGAGTTATGAATAATACAAAGAGGAAAAAATTATGGGTGACAAAGTCTATCCTGTTTTGACTGTCCAACCCAATTTAACTCGTTCTATTCTTCAGTTGCCAACAATTAATTGTACCAAGCTAGTTTGCCAATGGAAAACGGGTTAGAATCTGTAGCTTGCCGCGCCATAGGACGGGCTAACGAGCTGACCCGCCATTTTTAAAAAAAAAATTAATATTTTTATTTTTATATATTACTTTCAAATTTTTATATAAATTTTGTTTATAATATATATATATATATATATATATATATGTATGTATATATATATATATATACATATATATATATATATATATATATGTATGTATATATATATATACATACATATATATATACATACATATATATATATATATATGTTTTGATACATATACTTATAAATAAATATTTAGAGCATATTTAATTGTCTAAGTATTCTTTAAGCTTCTAATTTATCAATTAATATCTTTAATTGGATAAATTAAAATAATTATTAGATTTACATGTGAAATTACTCTATTATTAAATTAATGTCATGCATTTTGCATGTTATCATGTTAATGACATGATTGCATGTTATAAATAAGTCATGCTTAATTGCAAAGCTACTACAATTTTTACTTAGCAATTTTATTTGCACAACATACACCATAATTGGCAACTCTAACCGGGCGACACCATGAAATCACATGTAGCAGAATTCATTGACAAAATTGAGAAACTCTGCAATGAAGGGCATCAAACTGAAAGGTGTCTCGGTGCGCTCTTGTGCGCACGGTTGAATTGGAATTGAGATGTATGATGTTATCAATAATATCAGTATCAGTTTACCTGTATGTGGAGAACTCACTTTCTAATAACATTTATACCATCATGAAGGTGGTGTGAGGTTTAGTTACGATCTTTCTCGGATGCAGACCACAGGACTCCTGGAGATCTAAAGGTATGATAGATCATTGTTTTGTTTTTTCCTAGTACAATTTTTATTAATTCTAATTTAATGTAATTCTAATTTGATATGCATAGGATAAATGGAACACATTAGGGCACACGACAAGAATGAATTCCCCTTGAACGAAGGAGGGGTGAGCCCATACCTCAGGAAATCTTGGATAGAGTCTTAATTGCTCATACTCTTGGATAAAGTCTATATGGATAGAATCTAGAAGACTGTCTGGTATGTAGGTATTTTTGTTAAAATAAAAAATATTTATCTTATTCTAACTTTTGAATAATGATAGTAAAGTATTTGTCTTAAAAATTGCTTTGCATTTATAATTAATTATGCAAAATAATTTATAGTTAACCACGCAAAATAATATTGAATACTAACTGTAATTATGATCACGAGTTAAAATAATATTTAACTCTCTTGAGGATTAAATGAAATCTTAAATTGATCTTCATATCCATACCTTTATATATAGAGTTACTTGAATGTGATAAAATATAGTTCTTATCAATTATGGAGAACTTTGGACGATTACTTGATTGGCCGTCAGCCTATTCTATCATTGTGAATATATAGACTTAATAATACATACTCTTTTATAAATGTTCATTGATGTTAAGAGACTAACGGTGACAATCAATTTTTGTATTTTTGTTCTGACCTTTATCTGAATATGATGTATTTTATGAATATGTTTTTGCAGGTATTTAGATGGAGGTGTTATTATATTTGATATAAGCATTAACTGAGTGTTTTAAACTTATGAATATTGTGATGTGTAATAAAAACTTTTGTTATTAATAGAACCTTTAGTTATTAGGGCTATTGTGGGTTTGGGTATAATCTTATATTTCATAAACAAAATTTGTAAGAATCAAATCAATATCTACTGGTGTGCATAGCAAAACTGTCAAGGGTTATGTAATTATAAATTGTAGTATTTAAATTTTTTAACTAATTATGTTTTGATATTTAAAATTATCTTATAAATAGAAATAAAAAAAATGAAAGTTGGAGATGATTGAGATAGATTATTTTAAATCATATATGAAATGATTTCATAATGTGATTCTAAAAGAGAGATGGAGGGAGAGAAATAGCCATAATATTTAATTGAAAATAAAGGGATAGTAAATAATTTTGTGTAATTTTACTCATGAATTTTATTTCACGATATAATAATACATGAAAAAGATTGAAATTTTCTTAGGGTACGATATTTTCACTAATAAAATTTTAACAATTTTGACAAACTACTTTATTTTTAAAAGGATAAAAAAAAGTACTATTTTATTATTTTATTTTGATTAAAAATAAAAAAATTTAATCAATTAAATTTTACATATAAAAACTTTGTAAAGTTTGTAAAAAAAATTGTCAAAAAATTACTTTTCATTTTCTTAAAAGGTGTAAAACAAAATTGAAAGACAATAAAACTTTATTTCGTACACATATTTATTTTGAATAATGGATATGAAAAAGAAATTATTTTTGTCTCATTGTTACCAAAATCAGATAAGTCATGGCTTTTAGAGACTTAGGAAGAACTAGTGGAGTTATGAATAATACAAAGCAGAAAAACTTATTCTTTATCTCAAAATTTGGACCCTAACAGTGAAGGTCGAGGTGTGTCACAAGATCGGTATATATGTTATTACTTTTCCATTTCCCATGCAACCACATGGGAATATTTTCTGAACTTCAACATCTATTCATCTGGGTTTTTGTTACAGCTGAAGCAGGTTATGGACTCAGATTCTGCTTTGACAGAGGATCTGATTGCGTACAACATCATCCCCTTAGACACATCTTCTTCAACAAATGCTATTGTTTCTTTACCTGAGGTGAGTTACTTTGTTTGGGATTCCAAATTTTTTACTATTCAGGTCTACTCATTTTTACCTGAAAAAAATGATTGTTCGGTGCAAGCAGCAATGTCAGCTTTGAAGTATTTCAGTGGCTTGCCAGAGTTGCCCAGGGGCTACTTCATTCCTTCATCGAGGAACACTAATGTGTCCGATTTTTTGCAGTGTATTTTTGGTTTTCAGGTCTGTATACTATGATTTCCATGTTGTTTATCGTCAAGATTAGTGTGATTCTTTCAATTGTAGAAAATATTTATATATTTATTTATTTATTGGGTTCTCAAAATTTGCAATATTTTTTAGAATATATCAATGATTGTGGGCTAACCTTGGTGTATTTACTGCAGTTTTAAAGTTCTTTTATTGTACCCATATTCCATTTCTTCCTCTTATCTTTTAAAATAAGTGATTAATTTACAGTATCAATATGAGATTTTTTTTTAACACTCTCATAATCAATGAGGTGATCAATGCTTCCATTTGCTTTAGCAAAGAAAATAACAATATCAAGATGAGTAGCATCCATATGGCCATAATCAGAATCACCATCTTCATAAGCAAAGTGTGTTTCTATGTTATTCTCATTATTTGTAAGATGCTTTGATGTACAATAAGTACAACTCAAATGGCCTTTACCACTGTAATGATAATATATACTTTCATCTTTTTGTCAATATTTTCACATTTTCCTTTTCCTTTCTTTTTCACATTATTGTGCTACTTCTGGTGACAAAATGTGTTTTTGAAAATTTCTTTATAACCATGTCCATAATCAAGATCACGATCACGATCATGAAAATATAAATAAAATGTTGCTGCATTCACTTCTAGGAATGGAGCAGAACCAATTTGGACAGGTTTCATGATTTTCTATCAAAAGCTCATTACTTTTTTCAGCCATACAAAGACATGAAATAAATTCATAATATTGATTGCTGCATTCACTTCTGGGAATGGAGCAGATTAGGCGGATCTCATGATTTTTCATCAAAAGCTTTATTGCTTTATCCAGCCAGCCATACATAGGCATGAAAT
>Ga0214542_1010053_pt1 | contig 14139 bp, 5 predicted proteins | sample CNSS1metaG_FD_160096 | JGI IMG/M metagenome (GOLD analysis project Ga0214542, IMG submission 160096) | Root nodule microbial communities from cowpea collected in UCLA plant growth center, Los Angeles, California, USA - CNSS1 | ecosystem: Host-associated > Plants > Roots > Nodule | place: USA...
GGAATTGAAACTTGATGAGTGATCATAGGCTCAAAGGCTCTAAGAATAAGATTTGAGTATTCTTGTGAATTGATTTTAATATGAATATGGAATTGGGATAATTTAGAATGCATGAGAATGAAATGGTTGAAGTCTAATCTTGACAAATTGTAAATACACTATGTTAATTTCTTGTTGCACACCAACTGTATCATAAAATACAAAAACAATTTTCATTTTGTTTGTGTGAACTTTGTCTCTAATTGAGTCGTGAATTGTGAGAGTTGTCATGTGTTGCACAAGTCCCTTGGGAAAAAACGATAAAATACTTATTACTTATTATGTGCGACCGGTGCACTTGCCATATTGGTTTTTCACTAACAGATGTTATCTTAGTTGTTGTCATTAAATGTTAGTGTACATGGGTATCATGGGTATTTATCGACCCCATCTCACTTACATAGAATGTTCTAGATTTTTACTCATGTAGAATGCTCTTGATTTTTTTTCCTTCTATTTTAAGCCTTTCTACAATATTCTAGATTTTTCATTAAATTTCTATAATTCTATCTTAGACTTTTCTATATTATTGTATGTTGTTGAAGAATTTACATTCTACTTTAATAAAAATAAATTACCAAAAAAAAAAAAGAAGGGAAAGTAGATGAAACATATAACTTATCATTTATAATTAATTATCCATAAACTAGCTTCAATAATTCTACAACTAAAATAATATATCTAAAGTACTAAAATATGATTCTACAATCACTCCAACACACTAGCAACACCCATCTTTTCTACTACAACACCAACCTCCACCAAGGAGACGTTGTAGTCGGCACGTATTGTGTGACAACCATCGAATCACCATAGCAATGGACACCTATATATCTTGAGCCTCTGTAAGATGGTGAACTCATGCCACTCACTCCAGTGACAATATATTTAATTACTTTACTTTTTCTAAGTATCATTAAAACAATGTCTTAAGTTAGGGGCACATTAGAAAAAGTAAATGAACAATTCCTTCTTGTATTAGCAAATTAATCCAATCCAATCCAAAACATGAAGCAAGCATGTGAAAGTGTTCACAGTTTTCTAACATTGGGAAGAAATCTTCATATATCTCTATGTAGAAATCCTAAAGTTACCCGTGAAAGTAACCTTATCGTGACTATAGATTCCTAAGATCCATTGAACAGTAAGGTTAGTGATTTTAAATCATAAAGCGAAGTGTATAAGCAAATGCGAACAGTTCAAAAAGCACATCTAAAGCAGATTTCAAAAGCTAAGTTCAAATTACGTGATTCTGCTATTTCTAATAAAAAAACATTTAAATTTAGATAGATGACCATGCATCTTCTAAAATTCAGCATATTTCTATACTGAACCGGTGTTGGTGTGCAATGGCAAGTCTCAATTAATGAAACTAAATACATTGAAACGAAGTTAGATGAAAAATGTAAAAGAAGTAATATAACTGTAGAATTGAATGCAAACATGAATAAGAGTAGAAGTAGAAGAAAAAAAAAATAACATGGAGTACCATATTTATATGAACCAAAAGAAAATCTCGAAGAATTCTCCCACACCAAGCCTACTGTACAATCATGGCAATGAAATAACCTCTCAAGAAAAGCTCATAATTCTAAGAAAACTAAAAAAATCATAAAATATCAAAGTAGGAGTGAGAAAAAAATACTTCACCCGTCCAAACCCATAAAACCCGAAATGAAAAAAATGATTTGGTTAATGAATAAATTTATATGAAAAAAAACATGACCTTTGTTCTGATACCAATTGTTAGATCGAACGTTTATCATTAGGTCAAAAGTTATAATTATTAGTCAAGATGTAACTCTTTTTACTTAAAAGTGTAACACAAGCCCAAGCGTCACGATTCATTCGATTGTGACCTGATCCACTTGACCTCCGTTACGAGATGCTACCTACAACATTAACTCTCAACATTAACCCGGGTTGTTAACTTGTGGTGTGAATGTTAGAGTAGGTTAAAGGTATATTGTTTAATGATTTTACATTGAATTTGATCATGAACTCCAACTTAGTGAATTCTCTACCATATCACTAATCTCAATATTTTACATCCCTTTCTCTAATTTTATAGTTATTTTATGCAAATTCCATTCTTTTCATTATTTTAAAAGCCTCTTAGCCTAAATTCAATAAATAATCATAATTCAACTTAATCACCCCAACCTCTTGGAGAAATGATATTTGTAGTTTTTATTTGTATTACTTGCACAATTAGATACACTTGCCAATTGTGTAACAACAAGTGAATCAACTACCAATAGTAGGTCACACAACTTTCCATTTTTTGCCTCTTAGAGTTCTTGACATGTTATGCATGTAAGTGTACTAATTGCCTCATGTTCCAGATCATTAGTTCAACTTTGGCTGGTTCTTTTTCACTTATTCCAGCATGGCAACAAGTTTATCTCAGTTGCACCATGGTAGCACACTTTAGATCCATCTTGACAACAAATTCTTGGCATTTTGACAACATGAAAACAACTCCAACTCATTTAGACATCATGGCAACAACAACTTCCCTCACTCCCAAAGGGCAGAACAACTCATCAATTTTGTGGATTAATGTCTTTTGTAGCTTTCGTTAGCTAACACAAGATTTGAAAATCAAATACAAAAAGTCAACATCGGATCAACTTTGGTCAAAGCTTGTTAACTATGTATTCTTGGTCAAATTTCTTACATAAATCATTGTTAGTTAGGGTTGGAAATAATTTACTGAACTGCACTGCAGTATTAAAAACTGTAATGAATTGAAAACTAATTTACTTGAACTGAGCTAAAAAATAGTTCAAACAAACTGAACTGACATGTTTTTTCTAAACTGAAATATTTTTTGTTCTAACAAATTAAATTGTACTTAACTAAACTACAATATGAACTAAACTTGACTATTATGAACTAAATTTTGTTTGAACTGCATTATTTTTAAATTAAATTGCATTACTTTTTGAATAGAATTACACAATTTTTGAATTGAACTGTACTATTTTTGAGCCACACTATACTCACTAGTGCAGTAAGGGCTTTTTGCCCTGATTATTTTCCTCATTTTGCCTCGGGTCCGAAACCGAGGCATATTGGGACGAGGCCAAAACGGGGTGCCTTTTGGCCTCGGTTGTTACCCGAAGTCATATAGTCCCTTTTATGCCTCGGTTGTTGGCGAACCGGAGCCATATGGTGTCTTTTCTGCCTTAGGTCAGCTAGGACCGAAGCCATAAACACACCCAAACAACCTAATCTGGATTCTACAATCTTCACGCTACTTATTTAAGTAATGAATGTGTAGAGAAAAATTAAATGATCAGATGATGCGGCGACATAAGGTAATCTCATCACCCACGGAGAGCTGGAAAATCTCGATCCTTGAATCTTGTCCCAAGTACTTGTTCAGCTCCAACACATAGATGCGAAGAGGCTTAATGTAATCCATCAACAATGCATCAGGAGGCGCAGCCACAGATCCAACCCATAGGGTGTTGTCATATCCAATCAGACCTCCCACTTTCACTAGATCAATTACTCTCTTGTGATAGTTCAAGTAATTGTTCTTATCACCATCCACAAAAACAAAATTGAACGTTCCCTTCTTATTCTCCTGCATAATTGACACAGTTGATTTAACTATCAAGGATAGACTAATTCATGAAACCAAAACAGTTCCTTTTTCTTCTTTTTTCTAAATTAATACACAAATTGAGATGGTGAGAAACAGTGAACGCACATTTTTTAAGAAGCTCGTCAGAAAAGGAAGAACATGTCCTTCTTTGAAGTTGATCTTGTGAGCCACACCAGCTTTTTCAATGATGGAGGTTGGTGTTGTCGGCGCCGACGAGGAAGAAGAAGCGACCTGTCTCGTATAGGAGAGGAACGAGGAAGAAAGTCATGTTGGTCCAACATCGCCAAAATGCCCATATCTGGCAGCGTTTGAGCCCCCTGGTTTCAGCCCCTCCTTCATTTTGCATTTCAGCCCCCATTTTCAACAAACCCTAAAAGCTACATATAAAATTTAATCAAGGAAACAGGAAATGGAGGTGGAGGAAATGGAGATGTAGCGAACCAGCAGTGGCGGCAATGTGACGGTGGCCGGAGCAGTGTGGTGACAGTGTCGGTGGAGGTGCAGGTTGCGGGGAGAGAGAAGAGAGAAATGGAGTTGTAGAGAGAAATGGAGAGTGCGGGCAAGAAGAAAAAGAAAAAGGGGTTCACGTTTTGGCACCGGTCATCTGTCACCCGAGGCCAAATATGTGAGTTTTTGGCTTCGATTCTCCGCAACCGAGGCATATACTACCTTTTGGCTTTTGCTTCAGGTTTTCTGTGAATCGAGACATAAAAGTTAGGTGGAATTGCAAAAATGCCACCGCACCATTATATGCTTCGTTTTTTTAATAACTGAGGCATATAAGACGAGTTAAAAACAATAATTTGTACTAGTGACTATTTTTGAACTAAATTACATTAATTTTGAACCAAATTATAATATTTTTGAACCGAAAATTTTGATTATTTAACTAAATTATTCTACTAAACATAGTATTTCAATTAAAAAAACAAAAAAAAATAGTATTTACCCATTTCATTCGTAATATAGATTTCCCATAAACTAAATAAAAAGACATAAAAATAAGTAAATAAAAAAAATATCTCTAATTAATAACATATTTTCAAATATAAAACTAAGAAGACATAAAGATTATATTCTCAAATATAAGTTGCATTATAGAATACAACTAGACTCCGATCTAATTGTTGAATAGATAAAAATGAAATAATTATTCGTCCAACATAATTAAAATTAAAATATATTTTTATAATTATACTGACATTGGATAATAATTTGAAGAGTTAATTTATATTTACTATGCAAAGAAAAGTTATTTATTCAATGATTCAATTGACAGTATTCAAACAATGACATGCAATTTTAAATTAATTTCAAACTAATTGAGCTCATCTATACGATATAATATAGGTACACATTTCTACCCTCTCTAGTAAGTTATAGGTATATTTTAAAACTTCATAGAACATTTTTCACACAAATATTTCAAAGAAAGTATCATTTCCAAATACAAATGTTCATAAACATATTAAATTTAAGAATTTTTTAAAATAAACTCTCCTTAAAAAGGTTCACGCAACATAATAAATATCTTAAAACTAAAAATTAATATTACATAATATATTAAAATAAAAAATACGGTGATATACCAATATTTATATTTATTATATTAATTTTAATATTTTAATTACTTTTTAAGTTAAGAAAACTTTAATACAAATAAAAATTATAAAATTGTTAGTTGTCACAAAACTTAACTGCTATTTTTTCGTAAATTTTAACATAAAAATAATATTATATAATAAAATTCATTCAAAATAAAATAACATTTTACACGAATTTTTAAATTCCTTTTAATAAATTAAATATAAATATTTATATTTGTTCTGGAAAGAGAATAAAGAAAATAAAAAATAAAAGAAAAAGCTAAAACAAAGATAAAAAAAGACTTTCCAACGAAAATGCAAAACATAACATATAACACACAAAACCCATAATCCTAACAGTTGACCATAATACCACCCTAACACAAAAAAGTTTTTAACATTCGGTATTTTTGGCTTTTGATGTCTGTTCAAACTCCAAAGTTGTATTGGATGACGTCAATTAACGTTGTAATGCAAACCTGAAGTCCAAGGGCGTCAATTATACAAGATCTGACGTCTTTTGACATGTGGTAGTACAGTACTAGACGTCAAAAGCTGCTATTTTTTCCTTTTAATTTTTGTTGTATTTACAGTTTTCCCACACCTAAAAAATAGAAAAATTCCAGCATAGTTCACAAATATTCTACAAATTTAAATGAAACAAACATAACAATCAAACGAAGACAAAAAGTGATAAGAAAAACTTGTTCAGACAAATTTCCTAAAATCCATACAAAAGTTTTTCCAAGATAAATAAAATAAAGGGAAACATAACCAAAATCACATACAAATCAAGCATACCAAATTCAATGAATATAATTCAATACCTATTCAATATTTGGTATGAATCCAAACCTTGAACGATGATACAAATCAAGCATACCAAATTCAATGAATATAATTCAATACCTATTCAATATTTGGTATGAATCCAAACCTTGAACGATGTTGCAGGGAACTAAGCACCTCAAGCCTCCTTGTCGTCGTTGTGAAAGACTCACTAGTGTTTGTGGAGGAGTTGTCATCGACAATGGAGAATGGAAGACAACGCGTCGCTAAAAGGAACATGCATTTGGGTCAAATGAACCACAAACTTCCTTAGGTGATAACGTGAAGCAGTAGGGAGCATTGTCGCAGTAGTGAGGGAGTCTTGGAAGAGAGATCCCGAAGAAACAATGCAGGGAAACTAAGGTCGTGTTGATGTTTTTAAGCAATGTGACGTTGGATAAGTGCTAGATCTGACATCCTTCAACGTTTGCTGGTAAGGATTTGACGTCCTTCAACATCTGTTGGTGGGGATCCGACGTCCTTTGACGTCTACTGGTGGGGATCTAACGTCTGCTGGTGAGGATATGATGTGTTTTGACGTCTACTAGATGGGGTCCGACGTCTTTCGACGTCTGTGGGAAAGGGACCAAATGTCCTTCGACGTTTGTGGGAAGGGGTTCTAACGTTAACTTTGACATTATAATTACAAAAATGCCACAAATCATTTTTTACGTTGGTTGTTTTAGGAACTGATATTAAAATGATAACATTAAAGACCCATTTTGCACTAGTGCCAATATCTCATTTGTGGTGTTTTTTTTTTCACATTTCCTATCACGTCAATGGCCTACTTAATACAGTTTAAATAATAATCAGTTAATTTGGTATTAAAACTGAATTGTTTTATAATACAGTCCGATGATTATTATAAATAGTTTAGTTTGTTTTAACTTTGTTAATATTCAATTAGAATAGGCAAATTTTATACGAAATTATTGAATACAAAATTTACGTAAGTACAAGCTAGAAAGTAAGCAAAAACTATCTAAGCATATTACAAAGCTTATCTAATGCATCTAATGACTACTAAGCTAAGTGAGTAAAATCTACCAATTTAAGAAACTACACTAGAAAAAGATGTAAAAAACCCTAATTAAGCTAATTTTATAAAATCAACTAAAAGACTCTTTAAATTAAATCTAAGCTAAAAATTACTAATTAAGCACTTAAACTAACCAAAAATAATACCAATGGACATAAAAAGTTTAAAATTTAGGGATTTATCATACCACCTCATTGGAACTATTGCACTCTTGGAGAAGAAAAAAAGTAAAACCACAAACTCTCTAAAATCATAAAAACGATTACCTATGAACAAATATACATATGTTACGCTCAATTATTCTTGCTCAAAATCATAAATGACAAAAAGAGACACCTAAACTAAGTTTCAAAACTTTTAACCATTAAAAAAACTTAAATCAATGAAATCAAGTAACAAACAATCAAACTCAATTGCACAAACCAGAATAACATCCCTAGGCTACATGTCACAAAAGCGATAGTTCAGTGTCAGAAAACAATACGCTTTTTGAAATGGATAATGATAGAATGACCTTAATTTTTTATCGTTTTCTTACCCAGTGACGTGGTATTTGATTTATTTTAATTTTTAATTTTTTTAACTACTATTACTTGTCAAGTGAAGGTTGTTGGAGTATCACGCGCGTGAAAGAGAGTATGGAAAAAGCAGGCGGTTGTATAAAAAAAAGGTTTGAAGTGACCTATGAATGTGGTTTTTTTTTTTGTTCTTTTTTCCCAAATCTCAATTAACAAAGTAACATTTAGGGTCTTTGTGAAAAATAAAGGAATCGTGGTTTGAAAGAGGGAAAGCTTGTTAACGGAAAACCATTTCTGGAACAGTTCGATGCCCACTCAAAATGAAGATTGTCTATCGTTCAACAAGGATCGATGCCCACTCATTAAACCCAAGTTCGAATTTTTGTGATACATTCATTTGATGGTTTTCCTTTAAGGCAGTGAAAGGAAGAAAACTTGTTTATGTTGGTAAATTGTTCTTTTGGGGCTTTTATTTGTTTGCTGTGAATCAAATATCATTTTCATTTGGTTAATGTACGAACTGTTATTTGAAGTGAAAATGTAGGAAACATATAGTTTTGAATAATTTGTCTTGGTGTTTAAGGCTATTAATTTACTTTGTCGTTGTAGTTGATCAAATAATAACCCTGTCATATCTGTTGTTCAAAAACTAAATCTCAGAAAGACACTTATTGAAGTGTAAAAAGTCAGTTCCTGTACCATATATTCATGGGCTCTGTTTGAGTTATGAATGTTAGCATAAATTTAATGATCTTCAAAGTTAAAGTTATGGAGTCCACTTCAGTTGAAAATTATTTTGCACATAAATAATTTCATGAAATAATAGTTTTGGCACCACGGGTGTTCAAAAACTAAGTCTCAGAACAACACTTATTGAACTGTAAAAAACCAGTTCATGTACCATATATTTGTGGGCTCTATTTGAGTTACGAATGTTAGCATAAATTGAATGATTCTTCAAAGTTAAATTCAGTTGAAAATTGTTTTGCACATAAATGATTTAATGAAATAATAATTCTGGCAGCACTGTTGTTCAAAAACTAAGTTTCTGAAAGACATTTATTGAACTATAAAAAATCAGTTCTTGTCCAATATATTCGTGGGCTTTATTTGAGTTATGAATGTTAGTACAAATTGAGTGAGTATTCAAAGTTAAAGTTATGGAGTCCACTTCAATTGAAAATTGTTTTAAACATAAATGATTTCATGAAATAATAATTATGGCAGCACTATTGTTCAAAAACTAAGTCTAAGAAAGACACTTGTTGAATTGTAAAAAAATCAGTTCTTGCCCATATATTCGTGGGTTCCATTTGAGTTATGAATATTAGCATAAATTAAGTGATCTTCAAAGTTAAATTTAAAGAGTGTTGTTCACTTGAAAGATATTTACCACACAAATCACTTCATGAAATAATAATCCTAGCATGTCTGTTGTTCAAAAACTAAGTCTCAGAAAGACAATTATTGAACTGTAAAAAATCAGTTCATGTATCATATATTCGTGGGCTGTATTTGAGTTATGAATGTTAACATAAATTGAGTGATCTTCAAAGTTAAAGTTATAGAGTTTAGTTCAGTTAAAAATTGTTTTGCACATAAATGATGTCATCAAATTGTAACCCTGGTATTTCTGTTGTACAGAAACTACATCTTAGAAAGACAATTATTGGACGATAAAAAAACAGTTCCTGAATCATATACTCATGCGGGCCATTTAAATTATGAAAGTTAACATAATTTCAATTCACTTGAAAGTAAAACTTATGGAGTCCAATTCAGTTCTAAATTGTTTTGCACATAAATGATCTCATCAAATAGTAACCTTGATATGTTTCTTGTACAAACTCTGCATCTTAGAAAGACAGTTATTGGACGATAAAAAAACAGTTCTTGAACCATATATTCATGGGGACCATTTGAGTTATCAAAGTTAACATAATTTTAGTTCACTTGAAAGTAAAACTTATGGAATCCAGTTCAGTTGATAAATGTTTAGCACGTTAATGATTTCATCAAATAATAACCCTGACATGTCTGGTGTACAAAAACTATATCTTAGAAAAACAGTTATTGGACGCTAAAAAATTAGTTCGTGATCCATATATTCATGGGGACCATTTGAGTTATGAAATTTAACATAATTTTAGTCCACTTGAAAGTAAAACTTATGGAGTTCAATTCAGTTGAAAGATGTGAACCACACAAATCATTTAATGTAAAAATATGGATGCACTGATTGTTGTCCAAAGAAATAGAAATGGACACTAATTCATTGCACTTACATGATTGTTGTCCAAAAAATGGTCTTAAACAACACATATATTGTATCCAAAAAAGCAAGTACAAGACAAAATATAGGTTTATGCTATAGTGTGTGAATTGTAAAATATCAAATATCATTAACAAACAAAAACCATAGAAAATAGAATGTGTTTGTCAATGTCATCAGGCTTGAATCATGTGAACGGCTTTTCCAGCAAAAAATGTGTTGTCCATGGAACTTACTCCCTACAAAAAAAATATAACTAGTTATGTTATGTTTGATGTAATGGATTTGAAATTCCAATTTATATGTTGCATTGTACAAAAGCAAACACATAACAACCACTCAAACCCAATAAATTGAAAAACAACTTATCACGCTAATTCCACATAACAAAGTCAATAATCCTAAAATCAATCTACCACAAAATTTCAAAAATCAATTTAATGAACAAGAGGAGAAAACAAAATACCCTAAAATACAACAATGAACAACTTCCCTTCCTTACACTGCCTCAACGGTCACCCACAACGAACAAACAACAACTGCGAAAACGTCAAGCTACCCTCAACAAAAAAAAAAAAAAATCAAAATTTTCAATGGTATCAAGGGTTCACGAACAAAAAAAATCAAGATAAACAATTTCAACGAAATAGTACCCACGTCGTTCGTGTTTCACAGGGTTAATAAAGACCACAAAGCAAGAACATTATTCAAAAAGAGAGATTTGAAAAAACCTTCAACAAAGACGTAAAATCGATGACAACAGAAGAACCATGACTTGAATGACCCAACCTTCAACGAAACGCTTCATTTGAGAAGCCTTCTCTCTTTCAAACCTTCAAAGCCCAAAAATTTTTGTTACTCTACAAAGCATTTCGCGAAGAAGGAGGGAAAATATTTTTGAGGGTTGAATTTATTTCTACTGAACCGCCTATTTTGTTTCACACGAGCGTGCACCTTCAATTGTTACATCCAAACAATTTTCAAAAATTATAAACTTAAAAAACATGCTGCCACGTCGAAAAAAAAAAGTAAAAAATTAAGGTCATTATTTTATTATCTTTTTTAAATCATGCCATTACAAGGAAAAAACCTTCATTAAATGTGCAACGACTTTATCACCTTGTGGTGACATGTCCAACAATCACAGAGATTCAACGTTAAACTCGGTCAAAAAAAACCCTGATCTAAATTGTTGTGAAAATGCAACTTTAAATTAATTAATTTCCTATGTTGAAACTTGGAGAATGATAAAACGTTCATCTAGCAACACGGTCCACCTGCACCTGCACCTTAATTTTGGCTTTTTAGCTTGGGGACTTACATACCTACTTGGCCTTTGGGTATTCAACCTGAAATACTTGGATCTCGAAATATTGGGAGCAAACCCCGCAGATATTCAAAACTAATTATATTCTTAAATTTTGTTGTCGAACAACTCAAATATATTGATATAATATAAATAATTTATTATCTTCACAAATATTCTAAGTAACAAAATATGTTTTATATCTATTGTCATTATATATGGGCCCAAAAAACCTATTGCTACATTATATCATCAATTCTTTTTCATCATTCACTATACGATACCATATACCATACTCCCTAAATTCTTACTAACTTGATCGCTTAAGAGTCTTGTTGAGGTGAATCTCTCCTCGGTTTGCCTGGAACTTCAACTTCGAAAATTCTTTCTTCATTCCCAATAAAAATATTTGGTGTCTATTGTAGGGCTTGAGTAAAGCTATTCTCGGACCATTTTGCTACTTACTCGAAGTTAGACTTAAAGCATCAAAACTATCATGTCAAGAGATGGATACCTATAATCATCTCTCTCAAAACTCAAATGGAAGCACTCCTTCCAAGAAATAGAAGAATATTCGATAATTAGTAAATGATATGCACGTGTGAAAAAAATTGATAATTAATATATTATTTTAAAACTATAACGAAAATATTTATTATCCACCTTAATATTTATATAAAGTATTATAAAATTACTATAATAAAATATTATTTAAACTAATAAATATTATTACGAAAGTTTTCTACAATAGTAATAGAATCATTATAATAATAATAATAATAATAATAATAATAATATATTATAATAATATTATTAAAAATATAAATATAATTAGTAGAATAATATTTTTATTATAAAAATAATAATGGTTTTAGTATTAATTTTGTTATTATAAATTTATAATTATTATAGCTAACATAAAATTATTATTTAAATAATGTATTTTAAAAATTAATATTTTAATTTGTAAAAGGTACTAAGATATAAATAAATAAAATGATAGAGAAAAAAGATTTCAAACAAGCATCATTATGATTTTTGTTATCGAACATAAGCAGTCTTATTCTCAAGCACGTACCTTTTCAACAGCGAAGCCAAAATGAAATGTTTAATTATAATTTTTCTTTGCCTTTTATGTTATATTCTCATATTGGTTGGTGTGATATTGATGAGGGATTTTGTATTTCTGTTATAAGACAAACCCCAGTAGATGATCTAGCTTGTCACTTGTTTCTGTCTTCTGCCTTTTCCTGCAAACTGGGTCTTCGTGGATGAAAATGTCTCATAATTCCACTATTTTATTGGTTCTGATTGACCTTGTTATAAGGATAAGAAATGTTGAATGCTCCTTTTGTTGTAAAAACATGTGGTTCAGAGGAAGTCTTTTGGTTTCACTACTCTTGGACCTTTCTTTCCCACTTGTTTATGATAACATTCTCAGTTTATGATATATGATAACCCTCTATTGGTGAAGTTATGCAATAAATCATTGTTACTTGCACTATTCTTTGTTAACACTTGCATTTGTTGGTTAGATTTCTCAAATGTAACATGAACAGATTCATTTACAGTCAATATCTTTTGTTGTATGCTCTTCGTGAATGACTCCTTATTCAATAATTACCTTAATATGTTTTTGCATTAACTTGTCAAAAATATTTTTTATTATTATAATATAAAATACTTACATCTCTAAGATGTCCTGTATGAATTTTAAGAGTATACTTAATTAACACACTATTAAGTACCTAAGATACATTATTAACGACATCACCCAAAACATAAAAGTAAATATAGAAAGGGTTTTTTTTCCCTTCTAGGCAGATCAGTCTTCAATATTATGGAAGTAGGCAGGTTTTTAAAAAATTACGAAAATGGGCAAAACGTTCTGGGGGTGCACGTTTTTTGGGTGAAGAAATCGTGTAACCCCAAACGTTTTCATGGTCAAGCGGGTCAAAGGGCGAAATCGTGTGGAGGGTGCACTTTTTGGCTCAGTAATCGATTACAGTATGGTGTAATCGATTACTGCATGTTGTAATCGTGCAGGGGGTACTTTTTCGTTCTGTAATCGATTACCGCATGCTGTAATCGATTACAACATGCGTTGCAGTTTTCTGGGTGTAATGTAATCGATTACGAACGAAGTGTAATCGATTACATGCGTGATTTAAAAAAAAAACGTTAACAAACATTTTAGTGGATAGGAAAGCAATGATATATGACATAGTTGAATATGAAACTAAAAACGATGATAATAATGAAAAAAAAAAGATTACAGGTCCTAATTTCACTCCAGACCCCCAAACTAGGCGCAAGGCTTCCGGACGACCTACAACAAATAGGATCCATAACGAAATGGATCAACCCGTTACGGATAAGCCAAAAAAATGCTCTTATTGTCGCACTGAGGGTCATCATAGGGGACAATGTCCATTTTGCCAATAATTTGTACATTTTTTATTTCAATTAATTTACTTTTCAATGTTTATTTCTTCTTTGTACAATGTCAAAACTAAGACAACTTTTTATGAAGATTAATATTTCTTATGTCTTCATGAACTATAATTTCAAATACTTTATTCTTTGATGGACCAAAAAACTGTATAAAATCATTACAAATTATTATGCTTGCCTCTCTATCCAATTCTAATTTAATCACCTTTTTTTTTTAAAAAAAATTTGTCATTGTAATCGATTACAATACCTTTGTAATAGATTACATTGCCCTCGAACATACTTCACTAATCATGTAATTGATTACACTTCATTCTTAATCGATTACATTACACCCAGAAAACTGCAACGCATGCTGTAATCGATTACAGCATGTGGTAATCGATTACACAATGAAAAACGTACCCCCCTGCACGATTACATCATGCAGTAATCGATTACACCATGCTGTAATCGATTACTGAGCCAAAAACGTGAC
>Ga0214542_1010055_pt1 | contig 14135 bp, 8 predicted proteins | sample CNSS1metaG_FD_160096 | JGI IMG/M metagenome (GOLD analysis project Ga0214542, IMG submission 160096) | Root nodule microbial communities from cowpea collected in UCLA plant growth center, Los Angeles, California, USA - CNSS1 | ecosystem: Host-associated > Plants > Roots > Nodule | place: USA...
ATATGGGTATCCATAGGTACCCACAAGTATAAAAAAAAAAAAATTATCCAATGGATAACAGAGCGACTGACCAGATCTATTTAGGTGAGGCAGGTACCAAGTAATCAATATTCGTACCTGACCTGTTGTCATCCCTATGCGTATTGTTAAACTCATCTAATCAATTTATGGATAAAATCGTTAAATATATATTCATAGATTCGTGTAAACAATGAATAGACATATTTGTTTAATGTGTATTAATAGACTCATCTAATCTATATATGGACATACTCGTTTAGTATATATTGCTAGACTCATTTAATCAGTGTATGGACAACCTCCTATAATATATATTATTAATCAGTGTATAGACAAACTTGTCTAATGCGTGTGTTGCTTGACTCGTATAATAAGTGTTGGACAAAGTTGAATTAATTTACAAAATGGTCTTAATTTTTTTTTATATTACCAATCTGGGTCTATTTTAAAAAAAAAATTGGATATAGTTTTAAGTCGCCAATTTCATAGTAGACTTTTTTATATTAAAGTCGTCAATGCCATTGGACACTTCAATCTTAAAAACACTAAAGTCATATTTATCATTGACGACTTCAATACGAAGAAGTCTCCAATAATGGAAGTGGATTTCTCACACCCATATGCTTCTTCTCAATTTTTGAATTCATCTTCATCTTCTCCATTTCCAGCACTACACATATTATCTACACAAAACACATCCACTCCACCATCCTAACCTCCATCAACACTTCATTATCATTGATATCGTGCTTTCCAGAGAAAAAATCATCATAATCAACTTAGATAATTGATTATATATATATATGATATGTTCATAGAGATGCTATTTTCTTATTGCGTGATTCCCAACCACAATTGTAATATCTTGGTGCACGTGTAATTAGATCGAAGTCTTGCATCGTAATGGCTGCTGTGTCTGGTTTGTGGTTCTTTCCCACAATAATCATGTGAAACTTTTTCTGAAAGATAATGGAAGTGGATAGTCTCCATTTTCAAAAACTTGAAGTGGTCTCTGATACAAAAATATCTTCATCTTCGCACGCTGAGAGCAGATTCAGTTTTGTTTGATGCACATCATGGCATCCATGTCGTAATGTTGCCAACATTGCTGATGGATTTGACATATAACAACTCTTTCTGGGGCTTGAAACTTAACATCTTCAAAAAGCTTCACATCCCTTGACATTAATTCTATTCTCTTCTACCATTCATTCTTCAACATTCTTTTTTCACATCAATTACATTCATCTTTATATCTTTTCCAACTCTTCTTTTCTTTCTACCTTAATTTATTACAAACTAAACAGATCATAATGCAAACAATATGATGAAAACAATAATTATTTTTCTAAAAAAAAAATGTAGTTACAGAAATACATTTTTTATTGTAAGTTTTTTTCTTTTACAAGTTACAAAAATATTTATCAATAAGAACTTGAACATGTTTTTGAAAATTACAAGTGTCTTTCATGAAAGAAAATATTAATGATTAAACTTGATATAAGTGATAAAACTGTCCCTTTAATTACATATTATTAATAATAATAATAATGATAATAATAATAATATATCATTAAATTGCAGACCAAAATTATCTGTACTTTTATAAATTGTTGATGTACAAAGCACTTCTAATCATATTTTACGATATTTTAAAAGAAAATAGTAGTAACGAATATAATGTTAAACTTTTGATTTACATATGTAAATAATATTAAAAGACTAAATAGGGAGTATAATACCATTTAAGTTTATCTTTACAATATTATGATTAAGTATTTAATGATATATGATAAAGTTGTATAATTATTTGTTATGAAATGTTATAAATAATTTATAATTAGATATGCGAACAAAATATTGCAAGTGGACTAGTGGAGTATTTTGGTGAATACAAGTGGAGTAGTGGTGAATCTTTTTTATTCTCAAAAAATAATAGGTCTAATTTTTTTATTAGCTCAGATTATTTTAATTAAATAGGATTAGGAGCTTAAAAAAGTAATCAAATAATTTTCCTAATCTTATTATTAAAAAATAATTAAAAATATATATATAACATTAAACCTGTAACTTTCGTCAGTAATTAAAGAATAAAGAGTTAATTTCCAAAAGTGTATAATATTAATTTTTATAATAAAATATTATATAGTACTTCTTTAAGAAAAAAGACCGATTCTTTTTTATAAAATAGTATCTTCAATTATGATTTTATATTGAAGTTGAAAGTTGAATCCCTAGATCTTAATTGAAAAAAAATTCAAAATGTTAAACTAATTTATTAACTGTTTTTTTACGAGAATGGATCATTAAGGAGGAATGATTGAAAAAAAAAACACACTTGCTTTATTGTTTAAAATTTAAATTGCTATATTTAATAAAGAAAATAGTGTTAATAGTGTGGAATAAAGCATTATTAATTATTGTCTCATATATTTGCAAAGAAATTTTTTTACCATTATTGTATACAAATATTAATGACGATGGTTCTTCCTAAATATATCAACCAAAATTTTAATTCCAAATCTATTAGAACTTTAATTCAAAATATCATTCCTTTTTAAACTTTTAATTTTATGATATTAAACCTTTTCTTACCATAGCAAAAATACTCATAATTTTTTATTGAAGAAATCTAAGATAACTTCATAAATTAGTGTTAAAGTATAAATAAGTTCAATCTTATTTTACGTTTGACCAGTTAAAAAATTAGTCATTTGAATGGTATAAATTAAATTTTTAAAGTGTAAACTTTTTTATAAATGTGTTCAGTCATAAATTCTGCTACAATGCTCCTATTGTCTTACATGCACATTGACCTACTAGTTTTTTTTTTTTGGACCATGCCCTTCGTACCATTTTCTCCTGGACCTTGGGCCCATTTTTGGGACCATGCCATTCGTACCATTTTCTCCTATTCCGTTTTGCACCCATGGTTTCCTTATACACCTCAAAGAGGGTGTTCAAAAGAAAAAACTATCACCTTGCTGTTATCGCTTACTCTCTTGTGTTGTGGAAGTAGAACCATGAAATAATAAAAAGATGACGAAAGTAAAGATGATGTAATTCATTATAAATGTCTTGTGAAGAATAATGAAAAACAACGAAATTAAAATTTTTGTTTTAATACCATAATTTTTTTTATTGTAATAAAAACAACTATTTATCCCATACATTTTTTGAGTGAATTGTTTGATAGTGTTAAATCCTTAATCTCATTACTGCTAAATAACCTAAATTAAGATATGATGTATTTCGGTGTTACTTGAACAAGACAATATCATTTTTAATGTTTTTTAATTGTAAATACTATATTAAAAATATATTAATCTAAAAGGATTAAATTATTTAATTAAACTAAAAGGAATTTTCAATTCCTTTGGAGAAGTGAACCTCTCCGATTAATCTAATATCTCCTCGGTCTTTGTTCCAAAAATTATATTTTAAAAAAATATAGGTTTAATTAGTTGGATGATATTCACTTTTGTTCAGATGTTTCAGTTTAATAGTTGTTTTTGAAAAGATATCAACTGAGTCCTAATTTTTGAAAAGATGCATCAATTAAGTTTTTTTCAGAAAAAAAATTATTAACGCCGTTAAAAGTATTCATATTTAAAATGACTTCCAAAATTAAAAATTAAGTATTGATATTTATATTAAAATTTAATGTTAAAAGTCATTAATATAGTTAACGGTATTACTAATTTTTGTTTAAAAGGGATCTAATTGAGACACTTTTTTAAAAATTGAGACTCGATTGATACATCTTTAAAAGTAGGTACCAAATTAACATGTATAAACGAAAGTAAATACCATCTGATTAATTAAATACAAATATAACGTAATTTGTTAAATATTTATTAATCAGAAGAGAAGTAATAGAGTGTACAAGTTCCTCAAGCTTTTAGTATCCTACATCATAAAATAATGTGTATAGACCTCAACAACATCGAAGCAACGAATCAAGAACTTAGTTCACAACACAGGTGCTATCGAATTCCTGGGTTCGATGTTTCTTATCATAACTGTTCTTGAGAAGCACCAAACATTGAAGATGGTGATGGAAGGTTGGTTTTATGAGGGTTGGAACCACTTTGAAACTAGAACTCAAGATTACACGTATTACCAGAGGCAATCCTCTTCCAGAATCTAGCATATCTTCCATGTTTCTTCCTGCACCGTACATTGCCTTGTTCTTTGCTCCCAATTGCAGTGCAAAGATGCTTAAACCACTCTCCGCATAAAGCTCAGGAGCCTGCATTTAGTATACCTCATAGCATTATTTATAAGGAATGAAATATAAAATTTTATTTCAAAAGCATGGGAGATTCAACATCGACTAAAGATAAAACGAATATATTCGTTGCAACGAATTTATATTATGGATGCAAATTTTACCTTATAAGATAATTTTGTAGGATTGAGTTAAGTTTAAAGTTTACTTCTTAAAATGGTATTATTAGAGTCAACTAAAGTTTATTTTAACAAGATTTGTTATTTGTTAAACATATCATATCATGCTACTATGTTATCAGACTATTCATTAATATTTAATTTTACGTTCAAGATGTATAGAATTGGGAGAGTATAAAAGACTACACATAAACTAAAATTAATACGAAATTACAATATATAAGTATGAGTGCAACCTCAATGTAAAAATCGATTTTCTAGAATTAAATTAGGTTTAAAGTTATTTTTAAGAAAAAGTTTCACCTGCAGCTTCACGCCAACTTGTACTTCAAATTTTATTTCAAAATATACATATCTATTCTTTAATATATTGATTAGTGTATACTTACATTTGAAAATGCAAAAGGTAAGTTGGAAAATTTCATGTCCATGGTGGGAGGTCGAATGTGAAGACCAAAGAACCTGGATTTATTCTCTATCATTAAATTCAACGAACAATTACAGGTCAGAATCTTTGTTGTCACTCCACTTCTGTCCACCCCTTCTGCTAGTTTGAATTCTGAAAACCTTGCAATCTGCAAATTAATTAACCAACCATAAACATAAAACCATGTATATAATCTATATTATATGTTAAAGTTCTTGATTTTATAAAACTATTTGATATTTATTGACTTGAGTGTACAATATTTTTATCTACAGTTTTGGTTATGATAGCTGCAACACAACCTAACAGTCAAAAGATAGAAAGCATAATGAAAGTTATAGCAAAAAAGATGAAGCGGATAAAGAAAAGTATATCTAAATTTATACAATTATTTCACCTACATTGCTACCTACTTTCATTGTTAGAACTGGGAAATGGTCTAACATGTTTTTCTTTATTTTATATATAGGAAAATTATATTTTGACTACAATTTTTTTACTTCCATTATTTACTCTCTGATGTGGTTTAGTGTAGACCATTAATTCTTTCAAAGAAAAAGATAATGATACATTAATCAATGACCCACATTAAACCACATCAGGAAGTAAACGATGGGAGTCAAAAGATGAGATTCATATTATCATTGTCCTTTTATATATATATATATATATATATATATATATATATATATATATATATATATATAAAAGCTAATACTTAAATTATATAACTAGAAATAACACTAATGCTTAGTTTTTTTTTTCAATTAATGCAATTAATTAACACGGGTTCATATTATAGAATTTTAGTGTGTACTTACCTCAACGGAGACATTAGGTGATGGAGGTTTTGTAGCAATGTAGAACACAAGCAAAGCAATTCCAAAGCTCACCAAAATTCTCCACCACATTTGCAACCAAATCCATGCACAAGAATCCGAGTTCCGGTAAGAGAAGTACCTCTTCCACCCTCCTTTTCTCTCTCCATAATAATACTCAAAAAATGACCCTTCTCCTCTACTCTCATTTTCATCTCTCCCATTGTCACCGTCACCGTTGACAATAACAAAACGGTTTACGTCGCCATTTTCAGTGACGGTAACATGACTTCCATCATAAGAAACTTTCTTATGATGAGAGAAGGAGTGACTAGAGCCACGAGAGGAAGTATAACGACAGAGGGCAAAGCGTGAACCTTCGTCCTCTTCATGAGTAGGGTTTAGAAGATGAGTTTCTGAACGAATAGGAGAATGAAAAGTTGATTCCGGATCATTTTGGATGCGAATGTCAGCACTATTGGCGTGAGAAAGAGTAGAGGGACTTTGAACGTAGTATGGACAAGGATAGGTTTGATACATAGTTTCATGGTCTTCAACAACGTTGTTGTGGTGCATTGCATTGTGGTTGGACATTATTGTATGTGTTTGTGTTGGTGTTGTGAGTGGTTTTTTGTTACATGGAGAAAGAGGCTTTGGAGGGAGGGGCTTTTAAAAGGGATAAAGAGAAGGGTTGCATTATGAAAGAGTGGCAAAGTGTAGGACATTTTCTTTTCTTCATGCCTAAAGTTATGTGTTTGGTGCATTATAGTAATGCTTTAGGTGTTCATTAAGGGACATGAGTGCAACTATGGAGGAACATAATTGTTGCTTCTTATTACAAATGTCACTGAAAAAATCAATATTTGTATATATAAAGTAACAAATGGAGAAGTGATAACCACTCATTGTTAAAAACACCTAAAAACATTAATAAGTTACTTACAATAATAATAATAATAATTATGTAATATTTAGTAAAAGAATAGTTAATAAATAAAAATATTTTTTATTTCGGAAAGTAAATCCAATTAATCCATTTATTACGGAAAAGTTGCATATTGTGCCTCCTATGAGGCATTAATTAATTTTGCTTTACACCGAATTGTTTGTCTTTTCACATCCAACAAATGATAGCAAAGTAAGCACGCTTTAACTATAATGTTTCCTCGTTCTAATGTTCTGCAAAAGGTTCAGATCTAACCCTATAAGGATAATACTATTTAATGCCATATTTTATTTTATTTTTTATGATTTATAATTTAATTATTAAAAACGGATTGCTTTTTGAGAACCATTAAAGTGTAAAAGAAAAATAAAATGTGAAATAAACAAATATGCTTCTATAATTTCTCTTACTATAACTTCATCTCGTCTCTTTATGTGTTTATTCATTCTTTACTCTTTCCAAAAATATATCTAAAGATTAGCGTTCAAGTCAAGAAAATAATTAAGTAAAATATGTCTACACTTTTATAATATCAGGATTCGGAACTCAAGACATTTGAATGTTAGCTAGCTAGCAATCATGATTCCATAAAATAAAATAAAAAGATACTCCATTTTCATACTTCAAAAAAAGTGTTCTTTCATTTCTTCTTCTCTAGCTAGACATATTTCAATTTTCCATGCTAATTAGCATTGTACATACTATAATTAGTCCCTCATCCCAATGTTAATTTGATTTGATTGAAAATTATAATCCTTCTTTGCAAAAGTTCGTACACCAATATTTTCAACCTATTATGTTTTCCATGATTCAAACTTTCTCTCCATACGAAATATTTAGACAAGCATTCCCTCACAATATATATATATATATATATATATATATATATATATATATATATATGAGGAAAAAAATCTATTTTATAAGTTAAAAAATAAAAATTTAAACAGTTCTATCATTTAATTTATGTGCATGTTAATTTTAATTTATGATTTTTTTTCTCTTAAAAGTTTATTGTAAAAAAATAGTATAATTATCGATTTGATCCTCCAATTTTTCGATTTGGTTCAATTTGGTCTCCAAATTTGAAGGTTTAATTTGGTTTCCGAATTATTGAAAGTTTTAATTTGGTATCCTTATTTTTTAAAGTGATTTAATTTAGTATCTGTCGTTATATCCCAATTAACCGTCATTTGTATACCGGTAGTTGTCACTGTGCAATAGAAACATGGATGAAGTTGTTAATTGGATTTGTTTGATTGTTGGGTGTAGTTAACATCATTTTAGTCTCTCTATTGATGTCTTAATCAAGTGTATTCAGTATGGTACTAAATTGATTCATTTTAAAAAATAAGTGTACCAAATTAAATCTTCTAAAAATTCGAAAACCAAATTGAACAAATTAAAAAAAAATTGGAGACCAAATTAATAATTATACCAAAAAAATTTGTTCAAACATATTTATAATTAAGTTAATCATATATCTCGTGTTTCTTGCATTCTTTCACAATAAATTGGATAGAGAAGTTCATGCTAAGGCACAGAAATGTTGGATGAAGTTTAGATTTAGAAAAGTGGAAATGTGATGAAAATATTAAGAGTGAAGTAGAGATACAATTTAATAAACATTTCTTCCTTTTGAAGTGAAAAACAAAGATTGTTGTCCATGTTGGCCATATATACTGTAATGATTGTGAGATAAGAATGAGAAGATTGAGCAAAATAGAGTAATTAATGAAGAGGGTATCTTTTGCTTTTGTACCAAGACATTATGAATCACACCTCTACTATCATCATCATACATGACAAAAGAATATATCCAGTGTTTCTTTTTATGATGGGTCATTTTTTATCTGGCTATGACAAAGTTTGCTCTTATGTTCATGTGTCTTAACTTTGGAAGTTTGTTTTATATAGTGTTATTTAATTTTGGATTAAATATGTTTTATCCTTCAAGTTTTAACAAATTTTGAAATTAGTCTCTTTTCAAAATTTTATACCAATTTAATCCTTTATCTTTATAAATGTGTGAATTTAGACATTCTTACCAAATTTTGTTAAATTTATTTAACATTTTAAACGCATTTTATAATAATATTTGAGTTAACATTAAAGCGAAAATGTGTTAAACAATGTAAACAATTCAAATATTATCATGAAATATAAGATAAACTTAACAAAATTTGGTTAAAAAGACTAAATTTACGCACTTTTAAAGATAAAAGACTAAATTGGTCAAAATTTTTGAAGAAAGACTAATTCTAAATTTAACTGAAACTTGAAGGACAAAAACATATTTAACATTTTAATTTTTATTAGAAAATAGACCTTAAATTTAATTTAATATTAGAAAAATCAACTTATATTTATGTTAATTCTATCTCTAAATAATGATGAATCTTCAAACTAAAGAAGTTCTTCATAAAAAAATAAAAAGTCAGAAATTATTGAGTGGTAATGTGTGAGCATAGATGGATCCAAAGAGGGACAATATGATTCTGTCAGTCAGTCTGAACTCTTTTTAAAATACTGAAAGTGATGCATATCAAATTACCATTTTGTTGATAGTATAAGTGAATATTTATATATATTATAAAAAAATTCTTAATATAATTATATATATTGATTATAGAAATTGTAACTAAATGATAAGTACTATATACCGAAAATAGTTTGGGATGTTTTTAAATGATTAAAATATAAAATTCTAAATTACACGTTGATAAATATTTAGGTCACTAATAAAATGATTAAGCAATTAAAAGATTAACATGAATATTGGCATTTAGTTGAGATCAAAGCAGGCAAAAATCTATTTTTAATATATATAAATAAATGACAATTATAATGTATATATTATTTATTATTACGTACGTATTTATTTCTTGTATGACTTGTATTAGAGTTTCTTTGCAAATATCCACCGATTTAAACATTTACTATTACTAGTGAAAAAATCACATTTTCAATGATAAATTACATCTGATCAAACACACTTATTATAAATAAAAGTATATTGTTATAATTTTGTAATTTAGTGTACAAATATTACATTAATTGGAGCGGTAACTAATGTAAATGACATATATTCATCATGCGATAATATAACTTCATCGCGGTTTGAAAAAAAACTGAAGTATTTTAAGATGTGATGGTATTTTTTAAATTATTTGTATAACTATAGACTTTGGTCTTAAAATAATCAAAGCCTATCTTGGTAACCAAAGTATATAATGATGCAATGATAATTTTTAAAATATTACATAACTATTAACTCCAGTAAAGAATCGAAGACAAGAATTATACAAATATTTTAAGAAATGTCATCGCGTTTTGAAATATTATAGGTTTGTGTAGGTCTTGATATGTTATGTTTGAGACGTCACATCATTGTTGTTGTCTTGGTTGTTGGTTCCTGTTTGAATGGTTGGTCTTGATATCGCATTCTTGCTCTCGCTTTTGCATTTGACAGAAACCTATTATTGCTTTAATTTTTTTTTATTATTTTATGCTTCAGTTGTCTTACCCATTGAAGCCTATTTCTGAAGTATAGGCTTCTATCGAGAACTAAAGCCTAAACTCCCCTTTTTTATCCTGTCTAGATACACTTCAGTTGTAGAACCCAGTGGTGGATCTTGACTAATATTTTTGGGGAGCCAAAATAATACAATCAAAATTTATATATTTAATTATTGTTACTAAGACAAAAATAATGAATACATAATTTAGTATAATCGTAACTATAAAAGAAATCATACATATATAAAGGATTGTTATTTGTTCCTTCATATTCTTCAACTCATCAAATAATTGAATCAGAACTAAAATCTTCAGCTATTTCTTTTTCAATGTAAATAAATATATTGTTGACAAGAATTTTATCTTCCATTTTTATTCGACAATCTTATTTTGATAATTTTCATTACAAAAAATATTTTTTCTATTATAACTGTAGAAACAACATACATAGCTCACATGTAATTCTTTGAACTTTAAGAAAGAACTTCTATTATTGAACAATTGAGTCATTGGTATCATGATTGGTTCAGAATATAGGTGAAAAAGTTGAACTTGTCATGTTTTCATCTTCATGGATAGTTAATCTTCTATCAATTCTAAAATATAACTTTGTTCTTTTATTCTTTATTAATATAATGTTCTTTTTAAAGTTTAAGACTAAAAAAATAATTTATCATAATCTAATAAAAAAATTGAGACGTAAATACTAAAAGAAAAAATTCGTGATAATCAAGCTACAATTACAAATCGGTTATGAAAAAACAAATAGTACAACATTTTTTTCTTTTATATTAATAAAAGATGAATATACAAAAGGTTCGTGAGATAAAAAATAATATTATTAAATTAATATTTCACAATCAAGTGAGATAAAAAATATGTTTTTTTGTCAATAATAAAAGAGAACAATAAGAAATGAGAGTAGAAATAATGATTTTTTTCTTTTAAAAAATAAAAAAAAACAGGTAAAAATGAAATATGAGAACAATATGTGAGAAATTCAAAAGATAATTAAAAATTATTTTAATAATTATTTTATTTTTTATTATATTTGATTTCAAATTTATTATTAATTAATATATATTATGATTTATTAATAAAATAAGAAATATTTAATTTAATTCTCATTGATTCCTTTTATACTACACATAATTTAAAAAATCTTAAAATACTATACATAATTTTAAAAATATCAAAATTTGTAACTATATATATCAAAAAAAGAATCAATTTTTGAAGGGGTCATTCCATGATTGTTGAGTGAGTCAAGCCGGTCTGTTTCTAAACACGAGTGTATTTACAATTCTATGAATAAAAAAGATCTTATTCTACTAATAGTTTTCTTACTATGGATTGTTTGATTAATGATTAAATAGATCTTAATTTTGATTACTATCGGTCTAAGGGATATATATATATATATATATATATATATATATATATATATATTGTCGTTTTATTTCAAAAAGGATCAAATTTCGTATGAAGATACTCTAAATATAAAATGACTCCTCGATGCGTTGATTACCATTTAACTCCACTATTTGAAGATTACAATTCGTCTACCGGCAAATATTAGGAAAAAGTCGGGTTATTCTATTCCACCTCTTAGAAAGAAAAGAGCTTAAATCAAAATATTTAATAACATGGCGATACATTTATACAAAACTTCTACCAAAAGCATATGCAATGGAACTGTAGACAGTCAAGTAAAATTCAATCCACGAAATCATTTGATCTATGGACAACATCATTGTGGTAAAGGTCATAATGCCAGGAGAATAATTACCGCAGGGCCTAGAAAGTGAGGTCATAAGAGTCTATACCATCAAATTGATTTTTGACGGAATGAAAAAAACATATATGGTAGAATCGTAACCGTAGAATATGACCATAATCGAAATGCATCCATTTGTCTCATACACTATGGGGATGGTGAGAAAAAAATATATTTTACACCCCAGAGGGGCTATAATTGGAGATACCATTGTTTCTGGTACAAAAGTTCCTATAAAAATGGGAAATACCCTACCTTTGAGTGCGGTTTGAACTATTGATTTACGTAATTGGAAGTAACCAACTAGGTTTATGATGAAACCTAGAAATTAATCACAGATTCAATTGGAGTACCTCTACAAAATAGACCTCAACAGAAAACTGAAGAGTAACGACAACAATGATTGAGTTCAGTAGTTCTTCATATAAAATTATTGACTCTAGAAATATAGTAATATGGAGAAGACAAAATTGTTTCAAACACCGATAGAACCGGAAGCACACTTTGTTTCAAACAGGGGAGAGCAAGTTAGAATCAATTTATAATGACAAAAAGACCAGTGCCAAAGCCCTTTGTTATACTATTGATTACATCAATTGTTCTTAAAATAGATATAATATGTATCTTTTATATTGGTTACCTATGCACTTTTATTTCTTTTTATCTCTCACTAATGTTTCTTCTTTTCTCTCTTTTCTAGTGGTTCCATTATCCCACTATCCAACACCATTGAATACCCACAATTGTCAAGCACCAAATTGCGGGCACACCAAGTACCACTATGGCACTACAACATTTTGTACTTTTAACTCGTCATTCCAATAACCCTTCAATTATCATATTACATCACTATAAAATATCAAAATAGATAATTAAAGAGTAATTGAAGGAATAAATTAAAAGTAGATAAAAAAAAGTGAGTCAAAATATCATTATCTTTATATTTTAGTCACATTAAACTAGATAATAAATAAATAAGTGTGACCTAAATATAATATAGACAACATTTTTATAAATATGAAATAAATATCGTTAGAGCTAGAGATGGCAAATAAACCCGTCCCCGTGGGTATTGCCCGAACCCGTCCCCGTTTTGACGGGGAATCCCCGCACTGACTGGGTATGAGTATGGGTATGGGGAATCCCCGATTTTTTCAATTGAGTATGGGGATGGGGATGGGGATGTATATATCCCCGTCATAATACTCGTCCCCGCCATATTCCATACTCGTTTAAATTATTATAATATTCACAATTAATTAAGTAATTATATATATATATATATATATATATTTTCTATTTTTTATTTCTTCTAATTATTTAGTTTATCATGAAACTCATTCGCATCTCCAATATATTTTTTATCTTATCATAACATTTATGTAATTATGTTAAACTATGTATGTCAATTAAAAAACTTTTATGTCTAACATTTGAATATTTATATTATTTTTTAATATTTATATTTATTGTATATTTTCCTTTCACATGAGAATATTTAATACTCTTAATTTAAGTGTTTAATAGCATAAACCTTTCATTTACTAGGTAATATAAAATAAAATAAAAAGTTCTTTACTTATTATTATTAATTTTTGTTTCATTTGAAGAACTCTTTTATTTCGCTAAAACAATTTTTGTTATTTCTCAACCATTGAGTATATATGTTGATATTTGAAAAGTTTTCTTAGATCTCTAAGATATTTTTCATCTTATCATACTCTTAAATATACATTTGTTTTTCTTTGTGTGATTCCTTTCAATAGTCTCCAAATTGTTTATAACACACACATTTGTTAATTTTTTTTATTTTTTTTATTTTCATCATGTAGAATATTATTTCGATAAATTTTATCTAATTGTTTTTTATTTTCTAACTCATTACAATCATACTTTAATTTTTTCACTATAATTGTATAAATATTTTTTATTTACTACAATATAAAAATTTAATGTAATTGCCATGAATATTTTTTATCACCATCCAACATATATTGGAGTTCAAAAAATACAAGATCTATGATAAAATTTTATTATTATGTTTATTATCTGTTCTTTGTGTCATTTTTTATCAACCATTGAGTATATATGTTGATATTTGAAAAGTTTTCTTAGATCTCTAAGATATTTTTCATCTTATCATACCCTTAATTATATATTTGTTTTCCTTTGTGCGATTCCTTTCAATAGTCTCCAAATTGTTTATAAGACACACAT
>Ga0214542_1010056_pt1 | contig 14132 bp, 18 predicted proteins | sample CNSS1metaG_FD_160096 | JGI IMG/M metagenome (GOLD analysis project Ga0214542, IMG submission 160096) | Root nodule microbial communities from cowpea collected in UCLA plant growth center, Los Angeles, California, USA - CNSS1 | ecosystem: Host-associated > Plants > Roots > Nodule | place: USA...
GGAACTTTATGATAAGAATTATGAAGCAGTAGATGTGCCACTGAATTCAACCAATCAACTCAGTGAGTTGGAGTTTGAGGAATTGATTTGGGAACTTTCTAATTGTGATTCGTCTTATCAACCATGTGATCATCATGTGGGTTGTAGTATTCAACCTCATCAATCTGTCTTGCCAACCATTTCTGCTGAACATCAAAATCAGCACCAAGAAGGAGCATCTTTCCACGTCTTGCCTCAAACTAATTACTATAACATGCTCTTCTGAAAATGCTTACTTTTTACGAACTTGGTTTTGTGTTATTGTTATACCATATGTCGTCTTTCTATGACACTAAATTAGTTTTTGGCATCTTCTTAGTTCATGTGCTTTGTTTAGGTAACGTACGTTTCATCTTAATTGCAGTAAAAAGTGCAGAATTTTACTTTCATATGTTCTGTTCATTCAGAGTATCTATCATATACCCCGTACGATTTTTTTTCTCTCTAACTATTCGTGGTTTAAAGTTTATACTATTTTAAGATTATTAAAACATTTGGTTCAAAACTAATTTTAGTAGACTGTGATCTCTTGTTAGAATTGAAGACCTTGATGTTCTTTTCCTGGTATAGCGCGCGTCTTTAGTTTAGCTTGTACAAGGGAATAGGTTTTTGCAAATTTCACCATTCCGCTTTCAATTTCCTAAAACTTAACGAACTTTTTATATAACAAATGTTATCATCTCTGTTTGCTAATGAAAGAAAATATGATGTTATAACCAATAAATTAACTGGAAATGTTTCATGATTTATTATTTATTTAATTTAAAAGATTTATTTAATTTAAAAGATTATTATGATATGAGACAAAATGGTTTTAAAATTTATAAGAATTTATTTTATTTAAAGATAAGATTGGATGAATAATTATTCAATTAAGAATATTTTAAAGATAATAGATAGAATTATTATAAGGGGTGTATAAACTTAACTAAATGTCATGAATATATCTAAATTGTTTCTTTGTTGACATTGTTTTGAGTCCCTTAAAAGATAACTGGGTTTTTGGGTTAAGAAATTTCAAGATAGCAAATTTCAAGCTTAAGGAAAAAAAGTTAATGAGAAAAAAAAAACTTTGGCTATCGTTCTATTTTTTATTATCTTTTAAATTTGAATGAAACTTCTTTAAGAAAATAAATCTTAAGCTATTTGTTTATTTCTAAAGACAGATTTGAGATAGAAGACATGTGAAACTGAGATTGTTTGAAATAAGGAAAAATAGTTAAAAATTAAGGAATTAAGAGAAAAATTTATTTATGGTGTAATTAGTTTGATAGATTAAGAATGTTTTAACTGCTAAAATTACAAGGTAACCGTTTTTTTATAAAAGTAAGTTAAAATAAAATATAATAAACGTAAATTATTTTAAAATAAAATATAACAAGTGTAAATTATGTCACTATAATAAAACTCTTAAAAAATAATTAAATTTAGTGATAAAAAATGTTAGTAATTATATTGATCAATTTAAACACTAATTTACAAAATAAAAATATTAATTACTAAAATAGTTATTATTAAGAATAAAAAATTATAATTAATTATTAATTAATTAGAAATAAATATCATATCTAAGAGAGAAGGTTAATGAGAAAAAAGTATTAGCATTGATCACTGTTCCATTTTTTGTCTCTTAAATCGCAATAACTTTAAAAAAACAAAAATCTCAAGAATAAGGTAAAATAGTTAATTAGAGAATGATTTAATGTTGGCCACTCTTCTATTTTTTGTTATTTAAATGTGATGAAACTACTTCTAGAAGTCAAATCTATTTAAGATGTTTAATGCATACAACTAAATTTTGTAAATTGCCTTATTTTCAAATGGTTAAAATGTTTATAAAACCATCATTGATGTCATAAGGTATGTATTTTTTTTTTCATGAATTATTAGACTTTCTTTTTTGTATTGCACTACTTATTTATCACTTTCTTACTCCTTATCTAAATATTTATTTATGTTTTTATGTTATATCTATTCGATGTCTCTTTATTATTAGATCAATTTGTTGAAAGTTACTCTTTTGCTATTTTTAAAGTTATTTGAATCTTTTTTTTATGCATGTGTAGGGGATTTGGTTTGCATGTGTGGTTTAGAAACTGTTGATGAATCTTTATTTAATTAGGGTCAATAGGGTATGATAGGATTGCTGATCTATATCTTCTTTGTACAAATTCTATCTATGTTTGGTTATGGACATTTGTGTCAAAAGGACCTTTGTATTGCTCTTTAGCAAGTAAAAGAAGTTAATTATTTAGAACTTGTTTTGCTTTGGCTTATGACTAGTGGTACATTGTAATTTGGTTCTATTGAATGTGTTGTGTATATTAACAGGAATTGAAACCTTTGGATGACTTGAATTTGTTAATTAAGATTGTATATGTGAACCACGAATTGTTGGTCTCAATGAATGGTAAATGGGTCTTCATTGGTTTTAATTGGTACACTTGACAAGTTGAATTTTGCTCTAAATGATGAAGATGAATGAAAAATACCATTTGAAATAAAATGGAATAGATTTGTCATTGGCTTCACTTTATGGAATAGCCTGATTTCAATTGGTATTAGAGACTACTTTGTTATCTTTGTAGATTGGAATTGTGTTATTGATAGGAAATTTTTTAAGACCTTTGATTGATGAAATTTGACATATACCAATTCTTAGAGATTGATATACTAAATCATTATGAGATTTGTTAAGTGAAGAATAACTCAAGAAGTATCAAATGACTCAATTGTAATATCATTGAACGTGAATTGCACGAAATGGACTACAAAAAATTTAACATGAACTCAATTGAAAGTGATCAAATTTATCATAGTCTCAAAACTTAATTTGGCGTAAATTAAATATTAGTAAATCACAATATTTCTAAAATAACTTTACTTTTAAAATTAAGTCCCTTAAATCATTTTAATCTTTATTCTTATTTTAATACACATCTATTACTAGGGTAGTTAAAAAACAAAGTTTATAATAAGGAGAAAAAACTTGTTTCCTAATTATTAATTTTAATTTTAATTTCCATAAGTTCAAATATTGTTCATCTAATTTCAACAATAATCACTACTAGAAAAATTATTACGTGAGAATGTATTTTTGAGACAAAAAATAATTAATCATTATGACTATTTTATATTTTGATTAAAATTTATGGTCTAAATACAATTAATTTATATAAATTTTATAGTATCAAATTTCATGTTTGTTATTATGCATTAAATATTTCTAACATATTAGTTTCTTGGAGAATTTTCACTGAGATTTAAAATAGACGAAATAAATAAAAAGGGCTAAGGTTATCTCCTTTTTCACGTCTCTTTTTGTTCATTAGAAACTCATGATCCTTGCATAAGAAAAAAGAAACAGAAAACAAAAATTGCCCATATTCCTTAAATTTTCTATAATCCCCAATAAAGACAATTAATATTATTTTTAATTATTTATTATTTATTTATTTATAATTAATTTTAACATATGTGTTACGTGCATAAGTATTCACTTTTGTTATGATAATAAAAATTAATGAAATTATAATTATAAAAATAAATATGAATAATTTTTATAATTTAGTAGTAGATATTTTTTATTAATTTTGTAGATGGTTTTTATTTAATTAATTTTAAAAATGGTTAAATTTAAAAAAAAAAGTAATTTATAGGATAAAATTGAAAAAAAATGTAGAAAAAAAAATGATTTCTTTTTTACATAGTAGTATAGATATTTAAATTGTGTGAGATGTCTCTAACCTTATTATTATTATTATTATTATTATTATTATTATTATTATTTTTTGTATTTACTTCTAATAAGAAATGTGAGAGAAAGGATTAGATGTAATAGGAAAAAATATAATTTTAGATGAAAAAAGACAAGAAATAGATATAATGGAAAAACATAAATAGAGATTTAGATGAGAAGTGAGAAAATCACTTCAAATAATTCATAAAAGAATATTTGTCTCATTGCATTAATAATGGCTTTTTAAGCATTTAACCTAAATTTCATTTCAATCAACAAATTTTTAAAGTTAGTTGTTATCGGTGAAAAAAAAAATTTAGGGTTAGAGTTTTAGATAGTTTTTTTTTCGTGGTCTTTAGTTTTTTTATTCTCTTGAATTTTTTAAAGTTTAATTTATTTATATGCATCACAAGTTTTCTTGAAAAAAAATTAATTTTTTTACTCTTTATCATAATTTTTCTAATATAAATTTACCACATCCTACCAATTTAAAAAAATATGAATTTATCACCACCTAACGATATATTTCGATATATTTCCATGGTCTATTTACAATTAATTTATAGAAAGCTTATAGTTACCAAATTTTCTATTTGTTGTTATCCATTAAATATTTCAAACTAAGATTTAATTTCTTGGAAAAGTTTGATTGTGATTTAAAGGGACAAAAAAAATATAAATAAATAAAAGGACAAATTTTTTCACCCTTTTCCCTTACACTTGTTTGTTTTCCATTTCACTTACTCCTTTTGGTTGCTTCAATTCACTATAAAATGCATTCTTTGTTACGTTAATTTTTATCATTGAGATGTTAAACATTGATTTAGAATTCTGTTAGGTTTACAGAGAGGGTTTCATTGGGGAGATACAACACCAATGAGACTTGAGCCTAATCACATAAGGCATTGACACCACTCTCAACCTAAAACCTTATGACAATGAGTTAATGGGTCTTTATTATTATATAGTGCTCTACTTTCTCATTTCTAGCCAATGTGGGACTTAGACTCACACTTGGATTACTAACAATCTCCCCCTCAAGGGTGAGTCCCTTCAACCACATTGGTACACTCCCCCTCTAGCGGAAGCATTTCCAACCACGAGTACTCCTTTATGTTCTAGGAAAGTTTGGGAAGGTCTACCTTGTAGATGGAAAATCTCTTGGTATTATAGGAAGAGGTGATATCAATATCAGAACCTCTAATGGAAGTGTGTGGACTTTGAATAATGTTAGACATATTCTTGCCTTAAAGAGAAACTTAATATATGTAGGGCAGTTGGATGATGAGGGGCATTACACCACCTTTGGAGATGGACATTGGAAGGTAATGAAAGATAATATTGTTGTTGCTCATGGAAAGAAGCAAGGATCTCTTTACATGATTGCAGATGAGGATATGATATCAGTTGCAGAAGTTGGTAACAGTTCCTCTTTGTGGCATCAGAGGCTTGGGCATATGAGTGAGAAAGAAATGAAGCTCATGGTCTCAAAAGGTAAAATAACTAACTTGAAGCATGTTGACATTGGATCTTGCAAACATTGTATGTTTGGAAAGCAGAAAAAGGTTAGCTTCTCCAAAACAAGTAAGTCATCTAAAGTTGAAAGACTAGAACTAGTGCATACAGATGTTTAGGGGCCAGCTCTAGTGAGATCCCATGGAGGTTCACAGTATTACGTAACCTTCATTGATGACTCTACAAGAAAGGTATGGGTTTATTTTCTTAAAAATAAATATGATGTGTTTTTTGTGCTTAAAAGGTGGAAAAAGGAGGTTGAGACCCAAACAGGTTTAAAGATTAAATGTTTGAAGTCTGATAATGGTGGAGAATATGATAATAGTCAATTCAAGGAGTTTTGTTCATAGGACGAGATCAGAATGATCAAGACGGTTCCAGGAACACTAGAACAAAACGGTGTGGCAGAAAAAATGAACATAACCTTGAACGAGAGAGCAAGATGTATGAGAATCTAGTCAGGACTACCCAAGGTTATTTGGGCAGACGCTATAAGCACAACAACCTATCTCATAAACAGAGGACCATCAGTTCCTTTAGGCTATCAGTTACCTGAAGAAGTATGGTCTGGAAATGAGGTAAACCTTTCACATCTGAAAGTTTTTTGTTGTGCTTCATATATTTAGTTGAACTCTAATAGTAGAGATAAATTGGACCCTAAGGCAAAGCGATGCTATTTCATTGTTTATGGATCTGACATGTATGGCTATAGGTTTTGGGATGACCAAAACAAGAAAATTATCAGAAGTAGAAATGTTACTTTTAATGAAAATATGTTCTATAAGGACAAGACTGGAGAATTTACAAATGCAAATAAACAGCCAGAGCAGGTATCATAAGAAGAAATTTCAGAAAGTGATGTAGTCAACAGAAGGCAGAATACAGAAGTAGAGCCTGAGTCAAAGCCTGAGTTAGAGTCTGGGTCAGAACCTGAACAAATAGTAGAGTCGGTAACTCCTGAATTATCGACTAGAAGGTCTAGCAGAACAATTGTAGCACCACAAAGGTATTCTCCTTCATTGCATTACTTGTTGACTGATGTTGGTGAGCCAGAGCATTTTGCTGAGGCTATGTAGGGAGATGAATCTATTAAGTGGGATCTAGCAATGGAAGATGAGATAAAGTCTCTTCAGAAGAATAAGACATGGTCTTTAACCAAGCTTCCAGAAGGAAAGAAGGTTTTGCAAAACAGGTGGGTCTATCGGTTTAAAGAAGAACCAGATGACAGCAAACGATATAAGGCTAGACTCGTAGTGAAAGGGTTCCAATAGAGACAGGGAATTGACTTCACAGAAATTTTCTCTCATGTTGTCAAGATGACTACCATCAGAGTTATCTTGAGTATAGTAGCTACATAAAATCTTCATCTGGAGCAGTTAGATGTGAAAACTGCATTCCTACATGGAGATCTTGAGGAAGAAATATTTATGGCATAACCAAAAGGTTTTGAAGTACAAGGAAAAGAGAATCTTGTATGCAAGCTTCATAAAAGTTTGTATGGATTGAAACAAGCACCTAGATAATGGTAAAAGAAGTTTAATGAGTTTATGAGAAACTCAGGATTTCAAAGATGTGAAGAAGATCCTTATTGTTATGTGAAGAAATATGTTGACAGCTATATCATTCTTGCCTTGTATGTTGACGACATGTTGATTGTTGGTGCTAATATGGCAGAAATTGACAAATTGAAGAAACAATTGTCAGAAAAATTTGAAATGAAGGATCTTGGTCCAAGCAAGCAAATTCTTGGTATAAGAATCTTCAAGGAAAGATCTAAAGGTATTCTAAACTTATCTTAGGAAAATATATAGAAAAATTGCTTAGTAGGTTTAATGTTGGAAATGCTAAAACCAGGAATACACCTTTGGGAACTCACTTAAAGTTCTCAAAAAAGAAATCTTCTCAGACATGTTAGTTTTGAAATGGTTGAAAAGCCAAGAAGGGGGGGGGTTGAATTGGCTAGTTAAAAATTTAGGCTATCTTTGCAAGCTAAAAACCACCTTTAATTGAATCAAATAGATCACCAAGTTAGGATGCAAACAGTACTGAACTATACACTTTCAATCGATCAAAAACATAGCTAATAGATTGATTTTACTAAACAGATTTTGTTCTGGTATAATCAATCGATTGAAACTGAAAAATAGTCGACTGAAATACTGGGAAAAATGTAGAAAATGTGAATTTGAATTTTAAACCAGAAACAATGCTCAAGAATGATCAAGATCAGTTCTGTACCACACCTAACCGAACTCAATCAAATAAGTAAGAAATATATCAAGGCAGCCAAGTATTCAGCCTAGGCCAAGTAAATCTAACTTATATCGGACTTGGTCAATTTAACCATATAAATGATACACCTCACGAACATGTCAGAGACAACCCAAGTACACGACCTGGGCCGCCATGGTCTCGAATTTAAATGAACAAAGGCTAAAGTAACAACAAAATGGCCAACACGGATAATACACGGCCAAGGACGACATCTGACAAGCCAAGAATTAAACGGATCAGACCGCCCTCGAAGACTTAGTAAAATGGAGGTCCCCGCATTCGGTGGACCTTGGGGGCCTGGGTTAGGGCCCAGGCCCACTCATAACCCAGGCTAGGGCCCAAACCAAGGCCCAACCCATTGGGTAAACAAACATCATTAATACTCTATAAATACGCATGGACCCCACGAATTAAAGGTACGCATTCATTAGTCATTGATTTGACTCTCTGAGAGCTTTGACTTACTTGAGCTTGGGAGACTCTTCTGCAGGTAACCCCTCCTGGGTTCAAGTTGACATGTATCGACTGGGGAGAAACCAATCGAAGAGAGAGCGGACTACATGGTAAGGTGATACTTGTGCCTAACTCATCTTATTTGTTCTCTGCAGGAACTATTGGCGCCCACCGTGGGGCACGAGACGAACACCTTTAGTACCCACTTTTCTCTGAAGATGGTTTCCACCCGCAACAAGGCTGAAGTGAACAAGCAGGCGGATGCTGGTCCCTTAGGACCTACTGGCAGCACCCTAGACCTGGCCGCGATCCTGGACGGTCAAGCAAAGATGCAACAAGAATTGGCAGACCTGAAAAAGCGCAGTGCTGATGAGATGAAGGCGCTGTGACAAGAGAACTCTCGCCTTAGGCAAAGAATCGAAGCTGATCCCAACCTGAAAGGAAAGGCCAAAGAAACCTCTGAAGCTGCGAAGTCTCCGGCCTTCCAGCCTACAGAGGAAGAAAGCGAGTACAATCCCACTCCTCACACCTTCACCACCACCCAACAGACACCCGTTACCTCTACCCATCCCCATCACTTCCCATCTGGTCAACCGGGGCTTACCGCATCCCCAACCCTCACCGCTACCCTCCCTACCACCCAGATCCCCTATAACATACCCACCACCCTACACACCACACATATTCCACCCTATAACCCATAATACCTTCCAACAACCCACATTCCCCCTCACAACATCACCTCCACCTTCTCCGCTATGATCAACCACCTCGTTCCACCTCACCTGCTCCCTCCTCACCAGCCCAGACGCCGTCGCCCATTCACTGACTTTATCGCCAACACCCCTTTTCCAGCCCAGTGGGAACCTTTCACCCTGGATCGCTATACTAGCGAAACCGACCCTGACGAGCACCTTAAAGTCTACATCACCCATGTCGCCTTGTACACATCCCAAGACGCAGTCTTTTGCAAAGCTTTCCCCACCACCCTCAAGGGCCCTGCCCTAGAATGGTTCACAACTCTTCCGCCCTACTCAATCGACAGTTTCGACGTCCTCTCCCACATGTTCTCCACCCACTTTGCCGGCAGCCGTCCACATCAAACTACCACCATATCCCTCTTGGGCATCAGACAAGAGCCAAACGAACCACTTAGAGCATTCATAGATCGCTTCAGTAAAGCAGCTCTTCGTACACCACACCTCAATCAGGAGATGATCCTCCAGTGCATGACCCTTACCCTACAACCCGGCCCCTTCGCCAACAACGTCTATCTCCACCCACCTGCCTCCATGCACGAACTCAAGTTGCGTGCAGATGACTATGTCCGCATGGAGGAAATGCAAACACTTCACACTAAATTCTGCAACGACTACGCAGCCACCACCGCCAACCCCACCCCACAGCCTAACCCACGCCCCTCTTACCGTAGCCCGCTCCCGCATCCTCGACGAAGCCCTCCAAGCTGATCTAATCCCTCCACCACGCAAGACAACTACACCCCCCAACGCCGACATGACCAAATATTGCCGTTACCACCGCAACCATGGCCACACTACAGAAGAATGCAAAGCACTCCAGGATAAAATAGAAGAACTGGTCCGTGCTGGCCACTTTTGCCGCTTCATCCGTAGAGACGACCATTCCTCCTTCTCTCGATCCCGTCACCCCCTCAATCCGACCACAAACGTCCACCACATGACTCCTATCACAACAGGCACCCCGCCCAACCCACCAATCAAGAACCAGAGCCGGCCCGCACTGACATCACCCTTGCTGACCCTCCCTTACGTGGCACCATTAACACCATCTCTGATGGCATCGTAAGCGGAGGCTCCACCTCTTCTGCCAGAAAAAGACACCTCCGCCATATACAATCCATCAACCACATCACCCATTCCCACCACAGACGCCGTATGCCTCCTATTGTCTTCACAGATGATGACTTCCACGGCCTCAACCACCAACAAGATGACCCCATGGTCATCACTGTTGAAATCGAAAATTACGCTGTCAAGAAAGTCCTTGTTGATCAGGGCAGCTCTGTTGATATCCTCTACTGGGCCACCTACCAAAAACTCCAACTTCCTGACACCGCCATGGTCCCATATGACGAGCCAATATATGGCTTTTCTGGCGAACAGGTATCCACCCGGGGCTACATTGACCTCCACACCGTCTTTCGGGATGGAACCCAAACCAAAACCATCCCAATCCGCTTCTTTATCGTCGACGCGCCAACATCCTACAACATCCTCTTGGGCCGTCCTTCCCTCAATACCCTTGGCGCAGTCGTCTCCACCCCTCACTTGGCCATGAAATTCCCTGCCCCGTCCGGCGACATCCTGACCATACACTGCGACCAGCGCTTGGCACGCGAATGCTACATGGCCAGCTTGCGACCACAACTCCCAATCCAACAAACCAACCATATCGAACGACCCCCTGGTTCCAGCATAGCCCTATCCGGCGAGGACCTTGACCCCAGAATAGGCCGGGATGTCCGCCTCGAACTAGTTGAGGACACCTCTCCTCTAGAGCTTCCCAATGGTCACTCTATTAACCTAGGCACCGGTTTAAACTCTGACGAGCGTGCCACCATCACACCCATCCTTATCAACAACACAGATCTTTTCGCCTGGTCGGCCGCCAACCTCCCTGGAGTGGACCCCCAGGTGGCATCCCACAAACTATCCATATATAAAGAAGCCCACTATATATCCCATAAAAAATGCAAGCTTGATGAAGAGCGTCGGCAAGCAGCCAAGGTCGAAGCCGACAAGCTACTGAGCACAGGATTTATAGAAGAAGCTCAATACACTACTTGGCTCTCTAACGTTGTCTTGGTGAAGAAAGCCAATGACAAATGGCGGATGTGCGTAGACTAGACGGACTTGAACAAGGCTTGCCCTCGTGACGCCTACCCCTTACCCAACATTGATCAACTTTTGGACGGCGCGGCAGGAAACAAGGTGCTTAGTTTTTTGGATGCGTATTCAGGGTATAACCAAATCCCTATGGTCGCAGCAGATATGCGCAAAACCACCTTCATCATGGACGATGCCAACTACTTCTATAGGGTCATGCCCTTTGGCCTCAAAAATGCTGGCGCAACTGTGTCGAAGTATACGTCGACGATATGGTTGTCAAGTCCCCAAATCATCACCAACACGCTGAAGACCTGTCAGTAGTGTTCTCCGTGCTGCGCCAATATAACCTTCGCCTCAATCCTGACAAATGCGTATTCGGCGTTGACTGGGGTAAATTCCTTGGTTTTATGTTAACCCAACGCGGCATAGAGGCCATCCCTAAAAAATGCAAGGCTATCATCGAAATGCGCAGCCCCACTACTGTTAAGGAGGTCCAACGTCTCATTGGCCGTCGCACAGCCATCTCTCGTTTCCTACCCAAACTAGCCGAACAAACCCAACCCATAATCCAACTCCTAAAGAAATCCACCTAGTTCACGTGGGCTGATGATTGTGAACAAATCTTCCAAAAACTCAAAACAACCCTAACCTCCCCACCTATCCTCCACAAGTCGGACACCCGTCAACCCCTGCTGGTATACATCACAGCCACCGACTATACCGTCAGCGCCGCGCTTGTTCAAGAAATAGAAGGCACACAACATCCTGTGTATTTTGTGAGCAGAACATTGCAAGATCCTAAAACTAGATATCAAATGGTAGAAAAGCTGGCCCTATCTTTGGTCTACGCGGCATGCCGCCTCCGCCCATAATTCCAAAACCACACCATAACCGTTAAGACCGACTACCCAATCCAAAAAATATTACAAAAACTAGATCTAGCCGGACGCATGTCATCATGGGCCGTGGAACTATCAGAATTCAACATCCGCTATGAACCCCACGACCCCATCAAAGCCCAGTGTCTTTTAGACTTCGTCAACGACCTACAACAAACACCTATAGAGGACCAGTGGACACTTCATGTAGATGGTTCCTCAAATCCAAGGGGTGTCGGCGCCGACATCGTCTTAGAAGGCCCCAACAACATCCTCATTGAAAAATCCCTTCATTTTGCTTTCAAAACGTCAAATAACCAAGCCGAATACGAAGCCATCCTCGCCGACCTTTCCCTAGCCCGCGAAGTAGGCGTCAAGAAGTTAACGTCCAAAATCGACTCCAAACTTACTGTAGGTCATCTAAATGACGAGTTTCAGATCAAAGACCTCATCCTTCTACAATACTACTACCATCTGGTCCGTGTAGTCATTCAATCCGCCTTTGAACAAGTCCGCGTCGAACACATCCCAAGAACCGACAACGTCAGAGCCGACATCCTTTCCAAATTGGCCAGCACCAAGCTCAAAAACCGTCACCGATCCTTACTACAGCAAACACTGTCCACACCTTCCATCACACACACTTGTCAAAATTTAACCCACACCCCAGCCAACAACGTCACCCCCTCCCAAAGCCAAAACTGGACCACCCCCTACATACAATACCTCAAAACCGGCAACCCCCCCGTCGACGCGGACAAAACTTGGCTGGCTAAGGCCGCCAGGTACACCATGATAGGCGATGACCTCTACAAACGCGGATATGGCCAACCCCTACTTAAGTGTGTCACGGCAGAGCAAGCCCAATATATCATCAAAGAGCTACACGGAGGCATTTGTGGTTATCATTCCGGTGCACGCACCATGGCTACCAGAGTTCTTAGAGTCGGATACTTCTGGCCGACCATAGAAGCAGACTGCCAGGATCATGTCAGGAAATGCAAGTCATGTTAGAAACATGGCAACCTTATTCACCAGAAACAGAAACAACTACACCACATATTGTCCCCATGGCCATTCGCTAAATGGGGAATGGACATCCTCAACCCCTTTTCACCCGGCAAGGGGCAGGTAAAATTCCTAATTGTAGCCGTCGATTATTTCACTAAATGGATCGAAGCCAAGCCACTAACTACCATCACGGCCCAGCAAGTTCAATAATTTGTGTGGAAGGACATTATATGCAGATATGGCGTGCCACATACCATCATCACAGACAATGGCCGACAATTTATTGACAAAGAGTTAACCAAATTCTACACTGGCCTAGGAATCAAGCACATCACAAGTTCTGTAGAACATCCACAAACCAATGGGCAAGCAGAGGCGAAAAATAAAGTTATCCTCGTAGAGCTGCACAAGAGATTGGATACTGCCAAAGGCCGATGGCCCGAAGAGTTAGTAGAAGTACTATGGGCTTACAGATGCACCTCCAGTCATCAACAAACGAATCCCCATTCAGCCTAGTCTACGGCGCAAACGCCATGATACCAGTAGAAATTGGCGATCCGTCCCTGCGCCGAGAACTATACGACCCAACCCACAATCACCAAAACATGGCCTTACATCTCGACCTTCTACCCGAACTCAGAGAAAAAGCCCAGATACGCAATTTATTTGCAAAACAACGAGCTACCAGGAAGTATAATGCAAAACTATGTCCACGATCATTCGTCATCGGGGACCTAGTATGGAGAATGGCAAGTTCTCCGCCAATTGGGACGGCCCGTACCGCATACGCGAAGATGCAGGAGGAGGAGCTTATCGCCTAGAACAATTATCTAGGGAAGAGATTCCCAACACTGGGAATGTATCCCACCTCAAGTTCTACTTCAGTTGAATGTGTATTGTAATCAAACCAATACTTATAACCCCGGGTGTACTCTTTTTCCTCACTTGGTCTTTTTTCCCTAAGGAGGGTTTTGGCCAGGGAGGTTTTAACGAGGCACTCCTATTTAATAAATAAAAAGAAGGGTTCCCAACTATACGACTTTCTATGTGTTTTTCCTTTGCATTCGTTTAAGTTCCCCACCCTTACCCCAAATAAGCGGCCTGGGTCGAACACCCTTATCTTGTGCTTAATTCGTTTAAGTTCCCCACCCTTACACCAAGTAAGCAGCCTAGGTCGAACACCCTTATCTTGTGCTTAATTCGTTTAAGTTCCCCACCCTTACCCAAAGTAAGCGGCCTGGGTCGAACACCCTTATCTTGTGCTTAATTCGTTTAAGTTCCCCACCCTTACCCCAAGTAAGCGGCCTGGGTCGAACACCCTTATCTTGTGCTTAATTCGTTTAAGTTCCCCAC
>Ga0214542_1010059_pt1 | contig 14128 bp, 6 predicted proteins | sample CNSS1metaG_FD_160096 | JGI IMG/M metagenome (GOLD analysis project Ga0214542, IMG submission 160096) | Root nodule microbial communities from cowpea collected in UCLA plant growth center, Los Angeles, California, USA - CNSS1 | ecosystem: Host-associated > Plants > Roots > Nodule | place: USA...
CATATTAACATATAAAGGTATTCTCATACACCATTAGACCCCAATTCTAATCAGTCCATACATTCAATACATAAAATCATAATCAGAAGTCTCAATGACCCTGCACAGAACGCAAGTCAACAGCAAGTGCAAACACTGACGCGCCGCCTAGCGGATATTCATCCCTGCTAGGCGGTTTAAGCAACCAGAACCCAAAATTACACACAGATAGATGAACCGCCTGGCGGGCATGCAGAACCCAGAAATCACGAAAAATAGCGCATACCAGTCAGATAATCCATGCAATTACGATCGTACAAGGCACAACAGAGTGTATACTATTAATAGCATGCAAAAACAACTCCCCTTACCTCTTATCCTCGCTCCAAACCCGAATTGGTGAGTGTGCTTTGAAGCAAAACCTTCTCCTCTCTTGATTTGCACCTGTTACACCTTACTTCCTCTCCAATTCCTCTCTGTAATGCGTCCACACTTGCTGCTCTCCACCCAACGTTCACACTCCTGTCTCAATACCCCTCCTCTTGCTAATTCTCTTCCTTTTCTTTACTCACTACCTTTCTAATTACCCCTTTTTACCACTACACGAAAATTACCATAAAGGCTCTTCCTACTCGCATTTATTAATTAATTAATTATTTAATCATTTAATTTTTTTACGGGTCTTACAGATAAAGTCCAAGTCCAATTGAAGCCTATATAAAGAGATCCAAGGGAGCAGAAGCGGGACACTTAGCAACTATCTAGTTTTGGCAGATATCGTCATCCACATCTCTCATTCTTCCTTTCCTTTTATTGTTTCTTTCCTTCATAATATTATCATGTATTCCATCTAACCCATGGAGGGCTAAGCTTTTAGGGTTGATTCCACTATAATTTCTTAATTGGATTCTGAGGTTAGATGAATTAATGTATTTGTTCTTTTGATTCTTGTTGATATTTATTTTTCATCTATGTCTTTTGATTCTTAATCAAGTAAAAGTAATGATTTTTACATTATAACAAGTTAGCATAATGTTAAATCTACATAACATACCAATTGTATGAGTCTAAGGGTTTTTAAATTTTAATTAAGAAGTTACTTTGATTAATTTTAGAAACTTTCATATGATTGCATGAGTTTTTGCTAATAACTAAGAAGTTACTTTGATTAGAGGTAAAAACTTATATTAAAATTAATCAAGAAGTTACTTTGATTGATTAACTTTTTACAAGATATAAGGGGTAAAAGAATAGACATGATTAAGACTAGTAATGTTTAATTGAGAAGTTGCTTTGGTTAAATTTACTATGATTAATTTACAAAGTTCTTGCTTTTAATTGAGAAGTTACTTTGGTTAAAAGTGAGGACGTCAACAAATTAATTAAGAAGTTACATTGATTAATTTGAAATCTTCAACAAGAAATCAATAACAATAATCTTTAGAAAACTAATGATGAATCCTATTTTGCAAGAGCAGTGGAATTGACCTATTTACTATTACTATGTTTACAATCTTTTATTTGCGTGTCATTTATTCTTTGCATATCAAAACCCTATATTTTTATAGTTATTAGTTTTAATTACATTTTTTATAAGAATCAAATAAATGAAATCAATTTTGTATTCATTGAGAGACGACTCAAGGTTATCTTAACTCTAACTAGTTTGTTCACTACTAACTTGGCAATACTGAAGTTGCTAAAGTTAAGTAGTGGTAATTTGATCGCTTCAGGATAGAGATATTAGTTTTCAATTTTGAAAACACCAATCCCCTCTGAGTATTGCCCAACGTGTTTCTTTTGAAATGTTGAGCAATTGCTATATCTAACATGAGTCATTTAAATTGTAAACAGTGAAAAGGGTAAAAAAATTAAAAAAGTCTTACCAAAAGATACAATTTTTCAAATTTAAAAACACCAATTCCCTTTGAGTAACGGCCAAAGTGGTTCTGTTGAAGCTTTCAACAAACTTCAAATAAAAAATATGAATTATTTAAATTGTAAATTGTGAAAAGGATAAAAAAAATGAAAAAAGTGTTACCCAAAATGAAAATTTTGAAATTTGCAAACATCAATCCCCTCTCAGCATTGCCCAATGTGTTTCCTTTGAAATTTTGAACAATTTTCTTATATAAAATATGAATTATTTAAATTGTAAACTGTGCAAAAAAGGTAAAAAAATGAAAAAAAAAAACGTTACCAAAAGATGAAAATTTTCCAATTTAAAAACACCAATTCCCTTTGAGTAACGACTATGTTCAAATTTTGAACAAATTTCAAATACAAATTATGAATTATTTAAATAGTAAACGATGAAAGGGTAAAAGAAATGAAAAAAGCATTACCAAAAGAAGAAAACTTTCAGATTTGAAAACACCAATCCCCTCTGAGTATTACGCAACATTTTTCTTTTGAAATGTTGAACTATTGTTATATATCACATGAGTCATTTAAATTGTAAATAGTGAAAAGGGTAAAAAAAATTAAAAAAGTGTTACCAAAAGATGAAATTTTTCAAATTTACAAACACCAATTCCATTTGAGTAACGACCAAAGTGGTTCTGTTGAAGCTTTGAACAAATTTCAATTAAAAAATATGAATTATTTAAATTGTAAACGATGAAAAGGGTAAAAAAAAATGGAAAAAGTATTACTAAAAGGTGAAAATTTTGAAATTTGAAAACACCAATCCCCTCTGAGTATTGCCCAACATGTTTCTTTTGAAATTTTGAACAATTTTCTTATATAAGATATGAATTATTTAGTTTGTAAACGGTGAAACCAGTAAAAAAAGAAAAAAGCGTTACCAAAAGATATAATTTTTCAAATTTAAAAACATCAATCCCCTTTGAGTATTGCCCAACGTGTTTTTCTTAAAATGTTGAACAATTGTTATATATAACTATCAACACCCAATTTCGTCCAGGTGAATAAATTTATTTTCTAAAAAAAAAATAAAAAAAAATGTGAAACAAAATTTTCTTCAATAATTTTTTAAACTTTAATTTTAGAAAAAAAAAAGAGATATGAAAAAATAAAAAAAAAAGGAAAAAAGAAGGAAGAGCCCAATTTGTTATCACACTCCTTTTCTTGAACCCAACAACTCAAATATTTTATACCATTTGTTACTGATACAGAAATTAGTGATATGATTATAATCATTAGAACCAATATCTCTTCAAATGATAATAATCAATATTACTTATTGGGATTGATTTTGTGCTCTGATATGTTAATAGTTAGAATCAATATTACCGATCTTGATTGATTTTGAGCTTTGATTTGGTGCAATTTGATCCTCATAATGTGTTGCTATCATGACAAATTCCTTCCTTATATTTTTCATTACAATTAAGGCTAAGATTGCATTGATATTGCAAGGTATGAGTATAAATATGCACTTTGTCATAACCGAAAAAAAGATATTCTCTACACTTCTCTAATTCTTTCCCATCACCACTCCCAGATACACACCTCCTTTTTTTATCCCTTTTTAAAAAAAACATATTGTAGGAGGTAGAAAAAAAAGAGAGAATAAAACATTCTCTACACTTCCTCTTTCTTTCTCAATACTACTACATAGTCACATCCCCTTTCTATCGCTTTTGGGGGAGAAGAGCAAAATTCTTATTAGAAGAAGTAGGAAAAATAAGGAGAAGAGAGAAGATAGTTATAATGTAGGGAACATAAGAGATTGATAAAGAAGAGGAGGATCTGGAAAGTTTAAAAGGTATGTCAGTGCCAAATTTTTTCATTTATTCGTTCCCAAATTTTCATTATATTTTCTTTTAATATTATACGTTTTTTTTTCAACTACTTTTGGGCTTATTTTTTTATCTTATTCTAAAAATTATAACAAAAAATATTTTTCCTCATTTCTTTAGTGTTTGTCTAACACCAATTTTCAAAATTCTTTTTTTTTTCTTTAGAAAATATAAAAAAATATATATAAAAAATAAAAAACAAATGTTTTCTTTGTTTAATTTTTAGTGTTTGTCCGACCGCTCACGCCACATTACACATATTTCCAAATAATTCAAATTTCCAATAACACACAGAAAAAAAAAATTTCAAAATTATAAAAAACCAAATCAAAAAGTTTTTCAAGTAGTTTTTCATAAAGAACTACGTAACCCTGATTCTCCATTCACATGGAGACACGTAGGAGCAAGGATTAATCCTTGCCGGGCCTAAAAACCCAAAAAGTTATTTTTGTTTGTTTTGGAAATCCTTTTATGGTTACTTTTGGGGAAAATTAAATATTTTGAAAACCACATCTTTTTGCATATTTAATTAAAGGTACCTACTTAGGACGGACGTTGTGGGATGCTAATACCTTCCCCACGCGTACCTACTTATCTTTTTGGTTTTTCTGTAGTTTCCCATAATAAACTATAGTGGAAACTCCAAACCACTCTGTTTTTACAAATTTTTATTTTGGTTCATTGCTTCCTTGCAATTTTGGTTGCGACAATAGCATCAATCATTTAAATTGTAAACGGTGAAAAGGGAAAAAAATTAAAAATGTGTTACCAAAATATGAAAATTTTCAAATTTAAAAATGCCAATTTCTTTTGAGTAATGGCCAAAGTGGTTTTGTTGAAATTTTGAATAAATTTCGTATATAAAATATGAATTATTTAAATTGTAGACATTGAAAAGGGTAAAAAAAATGAAAAATGCGTTACCAAAAGATGAAAATTTTCAAATTTGAAAACAACAATCCCCTTTGAGTACTACCCAACGTGTTTCTTTTGCAATTTTAGACAATTTTTATATATAAAATATGAATTATTTAAATTCTAAACGTTGAAAAGGGCCAAAAAACGAAAAAAGTGTTACCAAAAGATTAAAGTTTTCAAATTTGAAAACACAAATCCCCTCTGGGTATTTCCCAACTTGTTTCTTTTCAAAAGTTGAACAATTTCTATATATAACATATGAGTCGTTTAAAGTATAAACGGTCAAAAGAGTAAAAACAAAATAAAAAAGTTTTACAAAAAAGTTGAAAATTTGCAAATTTACAAACACCAATTCCCTTTGAGTAATGACCAAAGTGGTTCTATTAAAATTTTGAACAAAATTTATATATGAAATATGAATTATTGAAATTGTAAATAATGAAAAGGGTTAAAAAAATGTAAAAAACATTACTAAAAGATTAAAGTTTTCAAATTTGAAAACACCAATCCCCTCTGAGTATTGCTCAACTTGTTTATTTGATAATGTTGAAAAATTTTTATATATAACACATGAATTATTTAAATTGTACCAGAAAGGGTACCAGAAAAAGAAAATTTTCAAATTTAAAAACACCAATTCCCTTTGAGTAACGACCAAAGTGGTTAGATTGAAATTTTGAACAAATTTCATATATAAAAAATGAATTATTTAAATTTTAAACGGTAAAAAGGGCAAAAAAAATTAAAAAAGCATTACCAAAAGATGCAAATTTTCAAATTTTAAAACAGCAATCCCTTCTGAGTATTGCCCAATGTGTTTCTTTAGAAATTTTGAACAATTTTCTTATATAAAATATGAATTATTTAAATTGTAAATGGTAAAAAAATTGAAAAAAGCGTTTCCAAAATATGAAAATTTCAAATTTAAAAATAAAAATCCCCTCTGAGTATTACCCAACGTGTTTCTTTTGCAATATTAGACAATTTTTATATATAAAATATGAATTATTTAAATTCTAAACGTTGAAAATGGTAAAAATATTAAAAAAACGTTACAAAAAGATGAAATTTTTCAAATTTAGAAACACCAATCCCTTCTGAGTATTGCCCAATGTCTTTCTTTTGAAATGTTGAACAATTGTTATATATAACATGAATCATTTAAATTGTAAACTATGAAAAGGGTAAAAAAGTTAAAAAAGTGTTACCAAAAAATGGAATTTTTCAAATTTAAAAATACCAATTCCCTTTGAGTAAACGACCAAAGTGGTTCAAAGGAAATTTTGAACAAATTTCATTTGTAAAATATGAATTATTTAAATTGTAAATAGTGAAAAGGGCAAAAAAATGAAAAAAGTGTTACCAAAATATTAAAATTTTCAAATTTGAGAACACAAATCCCCTCTGAGTATTGGCCAACTTGTTTCTTTTGAAAAGTTGAACAATTTCTATATATAACATATGAGTCATTTAAAGTATAAACGGTGAAAAGAGTAAAAACAAAATAAAAATGTTTTACAAAAAAGGTGAAAATTTGCAAATTTACAAACAACAATTCCCTTTGAGTAACGACCAAAGTGGTTCTATTGAAATTTTGAACAAAATTCATATATGAAATATGAATTATTGAAATTGTAAACAGTGAAAAGGGTTAAAAAAATGTAAAAAACGATACTAAAAGATTAAAGTTTTCAAATTTGAAAACACCAAATCGTCTCTGAGTATTCCTCAACTTGTTTCTTTTGAAATGTTGAAAAAAATTTATATATAAGATATGAATTATTTAAATTGAACACGTTGGAAAGGGTAAAAAAACTAAAAAAAAGCATTGCCAGAAAATGAAAATTTTCAAATTTGAAAACACCAATCCTCTCTGACTATTACCCAACGTGTTTCTTTTGAATTTTTAACAATTTTATTATATAAAATATGAATTATTTAAATTGTAAACGGTTAAAAAAATGGAAAAACCCTTTCCAAAATATGAGAATTTTCAAATTTAAAAACACCAATCTTCTCTGACTATTGCCAACGTGTTTCTTTTGAAATGTTGAACAATTTTTATATATAACATATCAGTCATTTAAATTGTAAAACGTGAAAAGCGTAAAAAATAAATTAAAAAGATGTTTCCAAAACATGAAAATTCTCAAATTTATAAACACCAATTCCCTTTGAGTAACAACCAAAGTGGTTATATTGAAATTTTGAACAAATTTCATATATAAAAAATGAATTATTTAAACTTTAAACGGTAAAAAGGGAAAAAAAATGAAAAAAGAGTTACCAAAAGATGAAAATTTTCAAATTTTAAAACAACAATCGCTTCTGAGTTTTGACCAACGTGTTTCTTTAGAAATTTTGAACAATTTTCTTATATAAAATATGAATTATTTAAATTGTAAACGGTAAAGAAATTGAAAAAAGAATTTCCAAAATATGAAATTTTTCAAATTTAAAAACAACAATCCCCTCTGAGTATTACCCAACGTGTTTCTTTTGCAATTTTAGACAATTTGTAGATATAAAATATGAATTATTTAAATTCTAAACGTTGAAAATGGTAAAAAAATTAAAAAAACGTTACCAAAAGATGAAAATTTTCAAATTTAGAAACACTAATCCCTTCTGAGTATTGCCCAACTTCTTTCTTTTGAAATGTTGAACAATTGTTATATATAACATGAATCATTTAAATTGTAAACTATGAAAAGGGTACAAAAATTAAAAAAGTGTTACAGAAAAATAGAATTTTTAAATTTAAAAACACCAATTCCCTTTGAGTAACGACCAAAGTGGTTCAAAGAAAATTTTGAATAAATTTCATATATAAAATATGAATTATTTAAATTGTAAATAGTGAAAAGGGCAAAAAAATGAAAACAGTGTTACCAAAAGATGAAATTTTTCAAATTTGATAACACAAATCCCCTTTGAGTATTGGCCAACTTGTTTCTTTTGAAAGGTTGAACTATTTCTATATATAACATATAAGTCATTTAAAGTATAAACGGTGAAAAGAGTAAAACCGAAATAAAAAAGTTTTACAAAAAAGGTGAAAATTTTAAAATTTTACAAACACCAATTCCCTTTAAGTAACGACCAAAGTGGTTCTATTAAAATTTTGAACAAAATTCATATACGAAATATGAATTATTGAAATTGTAAACATTGAAAAGGGTTAAAAAAATGTAAAACACGTTACTAAAAGATTAAAGTTTTCAAATTTGAAAACACCAATCCCCTCTGAGTATTGTTCAACTTATTTCTTTTGAAATGTTGAAAAAATTTTATATATAACATATGAATTATTTAAATTGTAAACGTTGGAAAGGGTAAAAAAAATAAAAAAAAGCGTTAATAGTTAGAATCAATATTATCGATCTTGATTGAATTTATGCTCTGATTTGCTGCGATTTGATCCAGTGCTGCTATCTTGACCAATTTCTTCCTTATATTGTTCATTACAATTAAGGCTGAGATTTCATTGATATCGCAAAGTGTGAGTTTAAATACGCACTCTGTCATAACCGAAAAAATAATATTTTCTACGCTTCTCTAATTCTTTCCGATCATCACTCCCAAATACACACCTCCTTTTTTATCTCTCTTTCAAAAAAAAACATATTGAAGGAGGTAGAAAAAAAAACAGAAGATAATATTCTCTACACTTCCTCTTTCTTTCTCAATATTACTACATAGTCACATCTCCTTTCTATCTCTTTTGGGGGAGAAGAGCAAAATTCTTATTAGAGGAAGTAGGAAAAATAAGGAGAAGAGAGAAAATAGTTATAATGTAGGGAACATAAGAGATTGATAAAGAAGAAGAGGATCTAGAAAGTTTAAAAGTTATGTTAGTGCCAAATTTTTTTATTTATTCATTCCCAAATTTTCATTATATCTTTTTTTAATAGTATACTTTTTTTTTCATTTCTTTAGTGTTTGTCTAACACCAATTTTCAAAATTCTTTTTTTCTTTAGAAAATATAAAAATATATATATAAAAAATAAAAAAATGTTTTCTTTGTTTAATTTCTAGTGTATGTCCGACCGCTCGCGTCACATTACACCTATTTCCAAATAATTCAAATTTCCTAAAACAAACATAAAAAAAAGTTTTCAAAATTATAAAAAAATCAAATCAAAAAGTTTTTGAAATAGTTTTTCATAAAGAACTACGTAACCCTGATTCTCCATTCACATGGAGATATGTAGGAGCGATGATTAATCCTCGTCGGGCCCAAAAAACCAAAAAAAAAATTGTTTCTTTGGTAAATATTTTTATTGTTACTCTTGGGGAAGATTAAATATTTTGAAAATCACATCATTTTGTATATTTAATTAAAGGTATCATCTTAGGATGGATGTTGTGGGATGCTAATACCTTTCCCACACGTAACCGACTCCCGAACCCAAAATCTGGTTTTTAGCAGACCTTGTCTTATCTTTTCGGTTTTTCCATAGTTTTGCATAATAACATCAGTAATTTAATTCTAAACAGTGAAAAGGGAAAAAAACTTAAAAATGTTTTACCAAAAGACAAAAATTTTCAAATTTAAAAACGCCAATTTCTTTTTAGTAATGGCCAAAGTGGTTTTGTTGAAATTTTGATTAAATTTCGTATATAAAATATGAATTATTTAAATTATAAACATTGAAAAGGGACAGAAATTAAAAATGCATTACCAAAAGATGAAAATTTTCAAATTTGAAAACACAAATCCCCTCAGAGTATTGCCCCACGTCTTTCTTTTGAAATGTTGAACAATTTTTAAATATAAAATATGAATTATTTAAATTGTAAATGGTGAAAACGGTAAAAAAAATGAAAACAACGTTACCAAAAGATGAAAATTTTCAAATTTAAAAACACATATCCCCTTTGAGTATTGGCCAACACGTTTCTTTGGAAATGTTGAACAATTGTTATGTATAACATGAGTCATTTAAATTGTATATAGTGAAAAGGGTAAAAAAATTAAAAATGTGTTACCAAAATATGAAAATTTTCAAATTTGAAGACACTAATCCCCTCTGAGTATTCCCCATTGTTTTTCTTTTGAAATGTTGAACAATTGTTATATATAACAAGAGTCATTTAAATTGTAAACAGTGAAAAGGTTAAAAAAAATTAAAATAAAAGTGTTACCAAAAGTAAAAAATTTTCAAATTTGAAATCACCAATCTCCTTTGAGTATTGCCCAACGAGTTTCTTTTGAAATTTTGAACAATTTTCTTATACAAAATATGAATGATTTAAAATGTAAACAGTGAAAAGGGTAAAAAAAATGTGTTACCAAAATATGAAAATTTGCAAATATAAAAATACCAATTCCCTTTGAGTAACGTCCATGATGAAATTTTGAATAAATTCCAAATATAAAATATGAATTATTTAAATTGTAAACGATGAAAAGGGTAAAAAAAATTAAAAAAGCGTTACCAAAGGAAGAAAATTTTTAAATTTTAAAACACCAATTCCCTCTGAGTAACGACCAAAGTGTTTCTTTTTGAAATTTTGAACAATTTTTATATTTAAAATATGAATTATTTAAATTGTAAAAGGTGAGAAAGGTTAAAAAGAAAGAAAAAAAGCGTTACCAAAAGATGAAAATTTTCAAATTTGAAAACACCAATCCCCTCTAAGTATTGCCCAACTTCTTTCTTTTGAAATTTTGATCAATTTTTATATATAATATAGTTATTTAAATTGTAAACGGTGAAAAGGGTAAGACAAAATAAAAATGTGTTACCAAAATATGAAATTTTTCAAATTTAAAAAGACCAATTCCCTTTGAGTAATGACCATGTTGAAATTTTGAACAAAATTTCAAATATAAAATATATATTATTTAAATTATAAACGATGAAAAGGGTAAAAAAATGAAAAAATCGTTACCAAAAGATGATAATTTTCAAATTCGAAAACACCAATCCCCTCTAAGTATTGCCCAACGTGTTTCTTTTGAAATGTTGAACAATTGTTATATGTAACATGAGTCATTAAAATTGTAAACAGTGAAAAGGGTAAAAAAAATTAAAAAATTAAACGATGAAATTTTTCAAATTTAAAAACGCTGATTCGTTTTTAGTAATGGCCAAAGTGGTTTAGTTGTAATTTTGAACAAATTTCATATATAAAATATGAATTATTTAAATTGTAAAAGGTGAAAAGGGTAAAAAAATGAAAAATGCATTACCAAAATATGAAAACTTTCAAATTTGAAAATAGCAATCCCCTCAGAGTAATGCCAAACATCTTTCTTTTGAAATTTTGAATAATTTTCTTATATAAAATATGAATTATTTAAATTGTAAATGGTAAAAGAAATAAAAAAAGCGTTTCCAAAATATGAAAATTTTTAGATTTAAAAACACCAATCCCCTTTGAGTATTGCCCAACATGTTTCTTTTTAAATGTTGAACAATTGCTATATATAACATGAGTCATTCAAATTGTAAATGGTGAAGGGGGTAAAAATATTAAAAATGTGTTACCAAAAGATGAAATTTTTCAAATTTAAAAACACCAATTCTTTTTGAGTAACAGCCAAAGTGGTTTTGTTGAAATTTTGAATAAATTTAAAATATAAAATATGAATTATTTAAATTGTAAACGTTGAAAAGGGTAAAAAAAAATTAAAAAAAGCGTTACCAAAAGATGAAAATTTTCAAATTTGAAAACACCAATCTCCTCTAAGTATTTCCCAACGTTTTTCTTTTGAAATTTTGAAATATTTTCTTATATAAAATATGAATTATTTAAATTGTAAGCGGTGAAATGGTAAAAAAAAAATCTAAAAAGCCTTCCAAAAGATGAAAATTTTCAAATTTAAAAACATCAATCCCCTTTGAGTATTGCCCAATGTGTTTCTTTTGAAATGTTGAACGATTTTTATATATAATATATGAGTCATTTAAATTGTAAACGGTGAAAAGGGTAAAAAAATTAAAAAGGTGTTTCCAAAAGATGAAAATTTTCAAATTTAAAAACACCAATTTCCTTTAGTAACAGCTATAAGACCTGGGAAAATAAAATAAATAAATAAGTATTTATTTAATAAATGCGAGAGTGGGAATCCCTAAGTTAATTAATATGGAGAGAAAATATAAAGAGTAATGGTAGCTTAGGTGGTTAAGAGTACTTGACTATTATAAGAATACTTGGGTTCAAGCTTTGTGTATGTCATTAGTGTACTAATTTAATTGTTTTTTAATTTAATAATATGCTTGATCATGGTGTGTGATAATATAATCCTAGAGGTGTAGGATTTATCACAAAACATGAATTGATTGAATGGTTGTGCATTGAATTGACATTGGCATGGTTATGGGTTTGAACTTTGGCAAAGAGGCACGGAATAATCTGTTACATTGCAATGAACTCACATGTTAATGGTGTTAATTGTTATTTTCGTTTTAGGTAATTAAGGGAGAATTAATAGGGCTAATAATGGATGAAAAGGAGGAAGGTAGTGCTCTTGGGAAGGCATTTTCATGTGGTACCAAAAGGGAGTTTTAGAACCCTAAAAAACAAAACTTAGGAGAGTGTTAGAAGGCTGGAAAGAGTGCCCAAGGTGGAGATCAAATGGGAGATCAATTATGGTGTAACGAAGGATTCTAAGAGTACTTTTGGTGCCATAATTCCAGGTTAGGGGAGCTGCAATTCATTGTTTTAATGATATTATATGCAATTGTGTTATATATTGATGCATGAAAGCTTTCTCCTAAATCAAATCCTTGTATCATTTAATTTTTTGGTGTTTGTCGTAGGTGATTTTAGAGAGTATGTGTGTGCTTGTGGTTTTCCTTGTATTGAGTTCTCTTTGTGATTCAATCATTGTTATGATTATCATGATTCTTCTTTTTGGCTTTCGCGACCCAATCATTGTTATGATTATCATGATTCTTCTTTTTGGCTTGACAAGATGTTTAGAGTTTTCTTCTAAATACAACACACTTATTATTATTATTATTATTCTTATTCTTATTATTTTATTTTACTATTATTATTATTATTATTATTATTATTTTTATTATTTTATTATAATTATAATTATAATAATAATAATAATTATTATTATTATTATTTCTATTATTATTATTGTTATTACTATTATTACTATTATTATTATTTTATTTTACTATTATTATTACAATTACTATCATTTTTATTTTTTATTTTTTTTTTATTATTATTATTATTATTATTATTATGATTTTGATTACTATTATTAATTTCATTTCATTTTATAATTATATTTATTAGTATTATTGTTTTATTTTATTTTACTATTATTTTTTATATTGTTTTTATTATCATTGTTTAGTTTTACTAATGATTTTATTATAATTATCATTGTTTTATTATTATTGTTTTATGTTTTCATTATTATTTTATTTTATTAATATTACTGTTTTATTATTATTGCTACATTTTATTTTGTGATTATCTTCATTTTCATTATTTTTTTTTATTTTTAAAATTTGGTTTTATTATTATTATTATTTATATTTGTATTATTATTATTTTTATTACTATTTTTTTTATTATTATTACTATAATTCTTATTTTATTTTATTTTATAATTATCTTTATTATTATTATAATTATTTTATTATCATTATTATTAGTTTTATTGTTTTGTTTTATTGATGATTTTATTATCATTATTATTGCTTTATTTTATCATTATTATTATTATTTTATTGTTATTATTTTATTTTATTAACATTATTGTTTTATTATTATTTTTATTATTATTGTTTTTATTTTTAAAATTTCGTTTTATTACCCTTCAAACTTGGGAACACTACCTTGTGTCCAAAGAGTTTGTCATTCATAGTGACCACGAGTCACTAAAATATTTGAAGGGTTAACACAAGTTGAATAAAAGACATGCTAAGTGGATGGAATTCTTGGAACAATTTCCTTATGTGATAAAGTACAAGAAGGGCAAAAGTAATGTGGTGGCTGATGCCTTGTCTAGAATGCACACCTTGTTTTCAAAATTGGGAGCCCAAATTCTTGGATTTGATCACATTCCAGAAATGTATAATCAAGATTCTGAGTTTTCCTCAATTTATGCTGAATGTATGAAAAGACCTCAAGGAGGTTTCTATGTGAATGAGGGGTATTTGTTTAAAGACGGAAAAATTTGTATTCCCCAAGGTTCACAAAGAAAACTTCTTGTTCAAGAAACACATGAAGGGGGATTAATAGGTCATTTTGGGGTAGAAAAAACCCTAGGTCTGTTAAAAGAGAAATTCTTTTGGCCCCATATGAGGAAGGATGTCCAAAGGCATTGTAATAGATGTATTTCATGCTTATAATCTAAGCCTAAAACAATGCCTCATGGATTATACACCCCCTTGCCTGTTGCTTCAGCCCCTTGGGAAGATATAAGTATGGATTTTGTCTTAGGACTCCCAAGAACACAAAGGGGTTTTGATTCCATTTTTGTGGT
>Ga0214542_1010061_pt1 | contig 14125 bp, 8 predicted proteins | sample CNSS1metaG_FD_160096 | JGI IMG/M metagenome (GOLD analysis project Ga0214542, IMG submission 160096) | Root nodule microbial communities from cowpea collected in UCLA plant growth center, Los Angeles, California, USA - CNSS1 | ecosystem: Host-associated > Plants > Roots > Nodule | place: USA...
TGGCAGATTGCAATAAATCCTTGCAATCATCAATGGCCATCTTAGTGCCATTGTCTGTGTCTCCATGCTCGGTGGAGAGCCTGTCACTCATGTTGAACGCTTTGATCACACTATCCATGGTGGCTTTCACTGCAGTGGAAATGTAAGCCTTAGGGTCAGCGGTGTCAAGACCCTTAACGGAGCTGAGAGTGTTGTGGCAGAGGTTTTTGTCATCGGTGTTTTGACAGATAATCTCGACGGATTTTTGATTGGTTTGGATGGAGGATTCATCACCCTTCTTATTAACGGTAACCACAACGCCGAGTGCAACACCTACCACGAGAATGAGAGATACAGCGGAGATAACTACTTTTCCAGACATCTTTTTTTTTTTTTTTTTGCCTTGGACCTCCTTTTCTTGAAAATGATGGTTGAAAAGAAGACTAGAGGCTTATTTTTCCTCCCCTTGAAATCCCTTGGGGGAGGCTATTGATGAGATGCTGGTGAAGAATAATGAGCAATAGGTTGGTTTTTATAATGCTACTTTCACCTTTCTCCCCGCCATTCTATCCAACAAACTCTAAAATTTGTTAATAGTTGTGGTTGTGGTTCAACCATTATTTGGAAACACTATATTTGATCTCATCCTTTTTTTTCTGTCAACGTATGACCTTTTCTTAGTAGAAGAATGTAAAAACTTCTATACCGATTTGTTCGTTCGTTTTCCTTATATTATTATGTTGATATTATTACTTTGTGAGCTTAACCTAACCATTTGTTTTGATTTTTATGTTTTTAATACAAATTTTAATTTTCATGTTGTGTCATATGACCCCAACATAGTACAAATTGTAACAAAAAATAAATTAATTTTAATCATAATAAACGAAATAATTTAAGTCATATTTTTAGTATAGGAAGGAACTCATTTAAAAAGTGAAAGATACTTTATTTTTACCTTTTTTATTGTTGTTATGTTATACGCTTACACCTAATAAAACTTTCTAACCTATTGAATCTTTTGTGATAACACAAATAAAATCAACGTTAATGTTATTTTTACAATGAGTTGAAGATAATGTATCTATCCTTTTATAAAAGTATGTATCAAATGTTATGCTCAAGGTTTTATTATATTTAGAGAATACATAAATTGATTTTTTTTATATTGTGTTATTTATACGAGTGTCCCGAAGAATTTAAGTGGTATCTGTACTCAACAAATCATCACAATTCCTTTTCTTAGCTATCTTTTTTTTTTTTTTGTGCTATATTTATATTTGTATGATCATTTGGTACCCAAAAAAGTTAATTATCATTTACGCATTATTTTGGACATAATTGTTAGGATTTAAAATAATTATGTTTGTTTAGATTTTCTACGAAATTCTTGTATAATTAAAATTAAATTCCCCATCTTGTATGCTCGCGGCACTGTAGAAGAGATAGTTTAAAGTGGAAAAAGTACATTTTGATTGTAAAATTAAAATGAATAATTAAATCAAAATAATCTTCTTCGTTTGCATATAAATTATAATGATATTGAAACTAGAGATGATATTTTTCTGATTTAAAGGTTATCTATCGGAATTTTTTTATGTTATTCTTTGTGAAACATTGAAGATACATTATACCGATACTTTATAAATATTTTTAATATATTTTAAAATCAGTGATAATGAATATATTTTGAAGATACAATACAAAAAAATTAAATAGAGAATCCATAATCTACTTCCCTATATATATATATATATATATAATTTTTACATTTACTCTCTTGTAACAATTTTTTCTACATATTTTCTTAGGCACATATTCTTCTGATTTTTTGGTTGTTTATCTCTTCCTTTGTTGCACTGTAAAACATATCTCTTAAAGGAGGGAAGGAAAAAAATCTCATAAAAAAAGTGAAGAAAATTTGCAGTAAAAAAATCTTAGAAGAATATTCATTATAGATGATAAAATGGGTTAATATATATGACTTTAGTAAATTACGTGGTGATAAGTAAACCACATCTTGGTTCTTCAAACTTTTTTTACCTAAATGATTACAGCTTTTAGTTTCTTTCCACACACAGTTGAAACAAGATACTACTTATCATGCAAAAAGTAATTAGATCCTCTACTTCTGAATATTCACACGTTCAAATTGTGTGCTCGAATCTTATGAGTAACAACGATCTATTGTAAAAATATTTATTTAATTAATTTATATAAAACTTTTCAATTTGATATTTTAAAAATATTTAAAGTTTTTGTAAAATAAATTAAAAAATAAAATAAAATAAGGTCAAAACTCAATATCCAGCCAGCTGCTAATGTTTATTAAATAATTTTCTGACAGTCCCCTGATGAATTTATGGTAAATTGGTAAAGGAAAAGTTTTTGGTTGGTGCTTGAATTTACCTTCTTTGCCTCTGCACTCTGCAATCAAATTCAAAGCTTGATGTCAAATGTTACTCTGTCACTCACTCCTCTTCACAAATGGATGTTCATGAAGCCAGAATCTTGTTGGGTTTCCCTCCCAATTCACGTCCAACTCCTTCCCAGGTCTTCTCATTTTCTCATTCCCAATTTCTAGGGTTTTTATTTTTCCCATCGCCATTGGCACATCAAAATCCACTTTACCCATTTTTTTATCATCACCCCAATTGAAAATTAAATATTGGACGATGAACAGGTGCTCTTGTCGTTTCTTTTTGGTTTTAGGTAAAATCAGCTTACAGAAAGAAGGTGTGGGAATCTCACCCTGATCGATTTCCGTCTCATGAAAAGCCTCTTGCTGAGTCTAAGTTTAAACTGGTGAGCTGTTCATCTGCTCTTTTTATTTCCTCTCCCAATTCATCGCACGAATTCCGGTGATGGTTGGTGACTTGACCTGGTGTTAGACTATGACAGTAAAACATTTCTCATAAGCCTCGTATTTCGGTGTGTTTCTCTTCAGAAATTGTTCATTGTAAAGTGTAAACTAATATGTATAATCTGATTTGTTGGAGCTATATTTTCCACACATGGTGAACCGTGTTATGAATGAAGGTTTAGAGATTTAGGCCAAGATCATAATTGCCATATCATATGATTTTAGGTGTAGAAAATTGCCATCATAAAACATGCTGAGAACCTTGTTTTTTCTGCCTTCAATGGTAAAGGAACAAATTTATGTTAAATTAGATCAACTACAGAGAAGGAGTCCAATATCTGGCGTTGATTTTCTTGAAACGGGGATGGTCCTTGTTGTTATTATCATATTTCCCCCTTGTTAAATAGAAAGGCCAACTGAACTCTATTGTTTTCTGCAGATTTCAGAGGCTTACACATGTCTGCAATCTGGTAACTGTCCACACCCCTGAGATCTTAGAATTTGCTAGTTTCCCTTGAAGGTAGCAAATTCTAAGATTTCCATACTGCTCATAAGGGTTTAACAAAAACAAAACTGCATTTGTTTATATATTTTTCTTGCCACTCCTTTGAAGTACTGAATAAACTTAGTTCCACAGGTAGGAGAAATGTTTCAGGTTCAGGTAAATTTGTCTTCCGCACCCTCCTGTGTGTGGTTTAAACTTATACTTCTGTTTTTCTTTTCCTTTTCTAAACGTGGCATGATCCTTATTCAGTTGAATATTCACATGTTGTGCGAACTGGATTTCCGAGGGCTCATGGAGGAAGAAAAAATCATGCAATGATTAAAGTCCCATTCCTTTTAATCATTCTGGGAACTGTCGCGCTTGGAGGATTCAATGCTTCGAGGTGGCCAACACTCAATCTCGTGGCTGATTCTTCATTCTTCGTATGTTTAACAAAGAAAATGAATGGGTGTTTATTCATATAATGACATATTTTCTGCTACTGTGTTGCAGGGCTTACAAAAAGCAAAAGGAGGAATACCCTTCACATAATCCATTTCTACCTTGATTTATCTTCTCGATCAATCCAGTAATAATCTATTTGTTGTAATTTGTGAAGAATATAGTATACTATATGTAATGGTAAATGAAGTGGAACCAATAGAAGTTATGTGATTTTATCATATAGATTGTAAACTGAATTCCATCTTGATTTTAATACAATCTGATTCTTTGAAAGGATGTCTTGCAGCTTCACTTTGTTGAAGTTTGTAGCATTAATCTGTTCTCACCCTTAGACTAGATTACCATAGTTATAAATAATACAAGTTTACGATCACAAATTTATTGTCCCAATTATTTAAAAAATAAAAAAAATTTAAAAGCATATGTTTATTTAATAGTTTTTATAGTGTTTTATGTAGTTTATATAAGTTTTAAAATTCCATTAATTTGTTTTGGTTTCTGGTTAAAAAAAAAAAAAAAAAACTATTTTGATTACAAAAATGATTTATTGTAGTACCCGTTAATCACAAGGTATGCAAAAAACACCAAAACGGAAAGTAATTAAATATCAGTAAAAAATGAAAATCAGCTCATCACCGATGATTAAAATAATTAATTATGTACTTCATTCTTATAATAAAATTTTAAACAGAATTTGGCAAAAACACTCGTTCAGACAAATTATTCACAAAAAGAAATTAATAAAGCTGACTTTCCGTCCAATATTTTGCTTATTAAAATTAGTAGAACATGTCTGTAAGTACTAATATAAGAATTATTTTTTAATATAATTATTAAAATAATAAATAATTTTTCTAATTTTATTATGAATAATTTTTTGTTATAGATAATTAATTAAAATTTTAAAAATAATTATAAAATTTAAAAAGTAAAACTAATAAAGATAAAATTGGTAACAGAATATGATTACAGAAAATAATTATAAAATGGTTAGAAAAATCAAATAGAGAAGAAATTTAAGGTTAAGTTGTTTTTTTGTAAAAAATAATTCAAATATTTTTAGTTTTAATTTTAAGTAATAAGCTTTTAATAATCTATCCACTTTTTAAATAGGATTAATTGAAGAGGCCAATATGATAAATAACTATTATTTCAAGTCATAAATTAAAGAAACGGCTTGAGGCACCTATAGGTAATGGACTTTTCATTTATTTATAAATATAATTTTAAATAACTTTCTATATATACTAAACTATGTTTTTTTTTTCTACTCTACCCTGTTTTGGGTTACAATTTAGGTGGGCCATCGACATATGAAAAAAATTGAAAGATAAAATGAAGTTCTATACATATTTTACTTAAGAATTTATTTTACTTTTACTATAGACCTGTTATCACTAAAATTAAGTTTATTATTTAATCATTATAAATTACTCAAGTAAAAGTCAACTTAGGTTTTCATTGTTTCAAATTTCGAAGACCATCTACCTATCTTACAAAAAAGTGTTGGAATAAGGGTTGTCTATTTATTGGAAAGCATCCTAAGCTGAGAAATTTAGAAACAAAAGAAGAGTTTATTCCTTTGAACCAAATAGTGAAAGCAAAGTGGTAAAAAAGAAAATATTTTCTCTATATGAATTTTAGAAGAGACATTTATTTGTCAGAATCCTTTACATTTCCTAGAAACAAAAATATTTATTTATATTTTTGTATAATTTTCATTCTCATGTTAAAGAAATAAAAGAAAAATACAATTCCAATGAAACAAATAAGAATAAAACAAGTTATTGTCCAATTCCATTACAACTTTTCGTCTTATTTCTATTTTCATTATTTTAGAAATTAAATAATATTTCCAGAATTTTCAGAAAGTTAAGCAAACTTTTTTCCCGAAATGCTTAACATTAAGAGCATGATCACAATCCCTACAATTTAACATCATAAAGTAAATTCCCTTCCTAAGAAATACCGATTCCCTCAATTTAATGACATAGAAGAATATCCAATCTCCCCAAAATTGGATGAAATGGAAAAGTTTTCTTTCTATTATTATACCAAAAATCTCAATACTAATGTCAGCAGTAATGATAGCGTGGAAGTGAACAGTGACCAAGGGGATACTTTTTCTGCTACATTTAAATTACCATTCTACGATGCATAGCAGATGTTGAACCATATAATTTTCAAATTTTAACTAAAATTAGCATAGACAGATGGTAGCTCAAGAATAGTTTTTCAGTTAATAGAGGTCCATTTGGAAGAAACAGAACCTCATTGCATGTTCAAGTCAAGCCCTATACAAGAATGATTTACTACTGGTTATATTTTAAATATGAAACTAACCAACTAAAAGAATGCGTGTTTCCTCCGCTCTGTTTTCTTTCTCCTTTAGTTTTTCCCTCTTCTTTTGGAAGGTGGCGTTTCTGTTCTTTTTTGGGAAGAAAGTTTAAGGCATACTTTGATTTGGTTCCTCTCCTGTATGCTCTGTCTCTAAATGCTAGGTTGCTGCTAAGCTGGCTTTCTTCCAATATGAGATGTTCTTTACAGCATCTAAGCTAGATTGCCGCTAAGCTGGTTTTCGTCCAACTCCAAGATGAGATGTTCGTGACGAAGCCATTAAAGGTACTTCTTCATCAAAATTGGTATCAGAAACTGAATCATTCCATAAAGTCTCCTCTCTGTTGTCCAAGTCAACAACTGCTTTTTTCTCTGTCTGCAGCTCCTGTATTTATGGAGAAGGCAAAGAACAAAAGTTGAAATCATACTTCACGAAGAGCTAGTAAACCAAAGTTGCAAAAGTTAGCGTAACAGCAAATGTTGTAAATTCAGATGACAGGCAAGAGAACCAAAGTATGACAACAGATGAACAATCACATGTGAAGCCATTATGAAATAAAACTTTACTCAATTTCTTCATTCACTAAGTATGGAATGAAATGGGGTGACTTTCCAAGCTATTCATTTGTTTGATACATAAAACTAATGTGTAATGGACCAAACTTCATCTGAATGAAATAAATTACTTCTTAATAGGTATGTTAGAATGAAATTCTCTGTAAGTAGTAATGAGTAACAAGAGCAATGAGGTTACAAAATTTAGAAAAGAAAATAATTATGTAAGGTTGATAGTAAAATCAATATTCTTTCATCGATTTTATTGAGTTTTCTTGATCAGTATCAACGATCAAAATGAAATGAAGAGTATTCAATAAAATTCTACATGAATATTCAAAAATAATTATAAGACACGAAAGGGTAGTTTGGAGATAGAATTAAAATAGAAAAATTAAGTTAAATAATAAGACGGATATTAGCCATCATTCTATAAAATAAATAAATTTCATTTCATGGAGTATGGAATCACCAATTCCACCTCTCGTGGAAGGGATGGGCATTGAATGGAAACCATTTCATACTTTTTTCTCCTCTGACAAAGATGGAAATGCTTATTTATGAAATAAAGTATAAGAACCAGTCACCACTCAACGCATCTAATCAAAGAGAATAGGCCAATAATAAATAATGCATGAAGACAGATCAAACTACAAAACAAAGACAAATTACTTAAAAGACTCACCTTTGTTGATCCATCTTGGGAACTTTGAGGTTGAGACGTGCGAACATCACTGAGCTTAAGGTAGTTGTAAATAACGACACCAATTAAAGCTGCGCATTAAATATATTTAGAGATACTTAGAATAAATCTATGAAACAAATGAAATTATACTTCTATAACGTTTTTTCATCGAAGAAATGTATACCAATAGCGTAGCCAATAATATTAAGCCCAGTAATCTTTGATTCAGGAAACAAGACAGTGGAAAGAGTGATAAGTAACCAGTCTTTCAAAACACCAGCCACCCGAATAGTTACTGCCCCAGTTCTACCAATCACTAAGAATGTGGAAAGATTCAATGTGAAAGCACAAACAGCATTTGAGAAAAATATCCAGAAGTTAAACTGCATATGTGGATCTTCCATCTCAGGCTTCTCAAGGATGTACCACGGGATGAAAAGAAATACAAAGCTGCACAAAGAAAACTCTGAATGGTCATTATTGTAACTTGAACTTTAAGGAACTGTAACTTTTTCAATACACATATATACCAAAAATGTACCACCCAAAGCCCCATTCCAATGTGAGATGTCAGAGAGAAATGACAATTATACATAAGTCTAAGGTTAACCTACAAAGCAATAAGAAAAAGGAAAAATTGAGAGGCAAATGATCTTTATTCCTGTCATTCATTCATAGCTTTCCAGGATAAATAAGACAACCACTAGCTAGTGGACTTGGGAGCTGAAACAAACAATACTAAACAACAACTAATTTTACTTCAATCCATAAACATCCTTGGCCCAACATGACTTTATCTTTATGCGTTTTGGTCTTTGAAGGTTTTAGAATGGCAACCAATCAATGCCTCAGTCTTGAGATGTTTACCTTGTTCTCAAGGTTAGTGTTGATGTGGCATGGTGTGATAGGAGGGTTAGTGTTGAACAATGTTGTGACGAAGTTCATGAAGCACTTGTTGTAGAAGGAGGGAAGCTGGGAGGCTGGTGTTATCAGTTGAGCCTTTGGTGAAGAGACGCAGTGTTGGTGGTGGCTGACCATAGCTTAGAATAGCTACATGCCAGTGGCACCATTGTGAGTAGTGTTTGTACCAGTACTTAAAAAAAAACAGAGGAAATGAACCCAGAGGTGTGGTTGGTCACTAACAAAACACCTAACGTATGTTTCTAATCCTCTGTTCACATCCTTTGTGTGTTCATTTGTCTCAGGGTGATAGGTTGTGCTGAACTGGAGTTTCACATCTTGTATTTTGAGCCATTATTGCTAGAAGGAGCAAGGAAGAGGGAAGCAAAACGAGGTTGTAAGATGTTGTGGGAGTTGTATGTGTCAATAAAAACAATGATTGAAAGGCCGAGGATGTGGCCCAATCTTGAGGCGCTTAAGGGATGGCTGGCTTCAAATTGTTTGAGGAGATAGTTGGGAATGGATAGGGTGAAGGTGGGGTCGCTTAGTGTGGTGCCAAGTTAAGGAAGAGGGAAGCAAAACGAGGTTGTAAGATGTTGTGGAAGTTGTATGTGTCAATAAAAACAATGATTGAAAGGCCGAGGATGTGGCCCAAACTTGAGACACTTAGGGGATGGCTGGCTTCAAATTGCTTAAGGGTGAAGGTGGGGTTGCTTAGTGTGGTGCCAAGTTGTGAAGTAAGGGGAAGGAGGTTGTTGTAGGAGCTTTGTTCTGAGGTGTCAAGAATGGGGAACTCCTTGTTAGCCACCAAGAGGAGATTGTTTGAGGGACTATAACTTTTCATCACAATAGCAATTGATGAGTGCATGAATAAGGGGAATCCTTAGCCCAATAGGGTTTTATCCTTACATGCTTTGGCCTTTGAAGGCTAAGGGCTGGCAGCCCATCAGTGCAGTAAAATTAAGCATAAACCCAAGACCCAAGCAGGAAGCAACACAACAATCATTTACAGGTGAAGCACCATATCAAACTACAGGCCTTCCATTGATTCATAAGAATAAGCACCAAATTAATCAAAGATTCACGAAAAAAGTCATATTGATAAAAAAAAAAGCTTTGTTAAAATTAAACAAAACATAGGATAAAAAAGATAACAAAATAATTCATCATGATTTGCTATTTCCTAAATTACTTTATCTGTGATCCTTGGTCTAACCCATTACACCATGAGTATTTTTTAACCCAAGGCACAAGATGGATGGTGAAAAATAGGCAAAGAATTCTCAGACGGGTATGACTGATGTGAATGTGTGGCATTTTGACTATATGCTTGTCTCAACATAATAAGCTAATTCAAATAATAACAAGTCAAAATATATAGGGAGGGACGCAAATCCCATAATATTCAGTGGCATTCCAAACATACATATCAAAATCAACATCAGATCCCATATACATGAAAAGAGGTTTCATTTGATTTCTTTCCTCCAACCAGCATAAGCAGAACTATATATGGGCTTTCAAATACTTAAGAACATATCTACCTGCAGGGTGCTATGTAATACAAGCTGGTAATAGGGTTTAGATTCAAGCCCTTTTTCTGAAGAAGAACTTGAGTTAATACCAGCCTTAAAGCTTCAGCAACTATTCCTGTGACCTGATAAACTGTGCCGAGCACATTAAATTGAATTTCTCCATAGGAGGAAATGACAACTCCAACACTGACCAGCACCATGTTCCAGAATACATCACACCTCAATTTCTCAGTTCCACAAGTTACAGCCACAAGAAATGTTGCCACTGGCACTGTAAAGTGTAAATTAAAAGAAACAATCAAGACAATCATTCATTAAGGAATTATATTTAAAAAAAATGTCAAATGGAAAGATGATACACAAAAATTAACTTACTGAGGGCTTTAAGCATCTGGATGAAGGCCACAGAAATGAACAGATAAGCAGTATTCCCAAACCTAAATAGATAATAGAGTCATGCAACAATACTGAGAGGCATTTTACTAGTGTTTAAAGTAACTGATAAAACATTTTTTTTAAAGTCTATGTAATACATACTCATTATTGATACAACTTTACCTCAATTCCTATTTGATTTTGTAAGTAAACTATGATACCAGAATAAAAGCCATCCAATGCATTAAAATCCAATCTAAATGATATAGAATAAGCAATTTTAAAATAATATGTTAACCTAATTAAAGCTTGTGCAATCACTAGTTTTGAGCTAATCTCCTACTAAATGCCTAAGATTGTCAGGTTGTCTACATAATGCATAACATATCATACGTTTCCCATAAAAAGATAGTTAAATCTTCTTATTTTTCATATCAGCAAACAGAAAATTGATGATAGTATGTGTGCGGGACTATTTTGCTTGATCCAAGAAGTTTGCAATGAAATCATTTGTTTCTCATCAGGCATATTTCCAACAACACAGAATGTAACGGCAGAATAAATAACAAATACATTATAAAACTCTGATGTCGGTTAAATATTTGTGTATAGTAATAAAATTCATAATTATCATTTTTTGTCACAATACTATATAGCCCCACATTTCCAAGTGTGAATACTCAAAAAGGTCTTCATAAGTCTATATGAAACTTTTATAAATGAAGAACACGACCTGAAATCAAAGTAAGGGTAGCGTAGGAGCATACTTATGATCACCCTAGCCCTCATCAAACATTAAACAGAGAGAGACGGAGAGGGGGGATCAAAACAGAAACAGTTGAGTATCAACTTTGCTAAAATGATGGAAACTTCGAACTTACGTCAACTTAAGCTTAGAAACAAAGATTTCAGTGTGGACAAGTATTTAAGACACAAACAAAGGCGTTACAATTTAGTGAATTTATAAATGTTTTTGCTCAAATTACAACTTTAGGTCAATAACATCAAACACTCAATCAAAGAATTCAGTAGTATTTAATATACAATCACAGGCATTACAAATTAGTGAATTTATAAATATTTCTGCTCAAATTACAACTTTAGGTCAATTACATCAGATACTAACCACAGACTAGCGGAAAAGAATGCACTTATTGGGACCACACAAGTTGCATATCTGCAAATCAGACACTTTGTGTGAAGCCGGAAATATTCAATGCAATGTGAAACAGAATGTCTATGTAGAATTCTTACATATTGAAGGTCATTTTAATTGGTGACACAACCTGCATCAATTGAAAAAGGGACAAGACATCATCTAGTTAGTTAAGCAGTATTTTACACGAAAATATCTAATGTATATTAATAAGAGAATAATAGCAAGAAGTTAACATAATGATGACGAAGAGATTACGGAAATACACGAAAAAAATTTGTCTGAAACTAATGACATTAGGAAATCCGAAAAACATATACCTTGAAAACACGGACAAGCAAAAAGGCCAGACCACCAGAAAAAGCCATATGGATCATAGTGAGTGTTATTGGAAATGGAAAATTAAAATATAATGTAGAGAGGACCCACTGCAATAAACCAATTCCCATAAGAGGAAAGAGATTGAGCAAAATATATTACAATCCAAGACTAATCACAAGACATAAACGAATGAATTTGTTCTCATATATGTGCCTTGCCTTGTTGTAAAGAATAACCCCTGATGAAAGTGTAATGTAAACTAGAAGGTAGATGTAGGTTAGCAGATGCTGTTTGGTCAGTATCCCCATGGTGGCCATATTTTACCTGCAAAACTCGATGCAGTCCAGCATGTAGAAATCGTTATACATAAGAAAGCCAGCTATCACAATTTAAAAACTATTATTATTGAACAATTAACTACATTGCGCTTCAAAGACCCAGGTCAGTGTATACTGGGAATGGAATAAAAATAATGGACAAGTATAAGAAAGAAAAGACACTATGAAAATATTACATTTTTCTTTCATGGCCATGCACAGTTAAGACGACTAACAAGTTTTCCAACAAATAATCAATACAGATCTCAATTAGAACTTTCCCTTTCAAATTCCCCAACAAATGTTAAATATGAAACAGAAGGAGATGAAAATCACTTACAAGCAGCTCAATATTAAGCGCAATTCCTTAGTCAAAAATACATAAGCAAACCAAAGGATAAAAAAAGTGCAAAAACAATAACTAAAGTGCTTTACTCGGATTAGGAAAAGCACAGTTCGCACTGATTCCTAAATTAATATAAATTTGGAACTAATGTGTCTGTTAGAGAGGAAAGCACCCCCTAGTGTTGCACCGACCAACATTCACACGACGTAAATATTGAAGAACTAGAACGAGGGTACTGTTTGATTCGTTATGTGCGGAGAAAGCCAAGAATCTTCCAACACAGTTTCGATTCAACGGTGTGATACTGAATTCAAACGCCATAAACAAAGTCATTCTTACGGAATCAGGAATAAAACTGAGAGAATGAAAAATTGAGTGAGATTCATAGTAGGGATTTACGAGAAGAAATTGAACGAAAATCGCAAAAGAAAACATTAATAGGAAAGATAAAGAAGGAGAAACAGAGATGGGAGAGAGATTTTACCGACTATGGTGATCTAAACAATAGAATGGGGAATGCAGAAATTGGAACGCATAAAATCAGAATCACAGCAACGCGACCAAAATTGTACCTCATCGAGAATTATAACCGATAAATCCGAGATTTTGTCTTAGCTTCAAAGGCTTAAATATTTTTCAATCACTGTAAGAGGAATGTTATGTGTTTTATTTTATTTTTTGTAGTTTCTTTTTACTTTTTATTTTTTCCTATCATTTTTTACTTTTGCAAGCAAATTTAGTTTCGTTTTTTTCTTAATATTTTTTACTTTTGAAATTTTAAAGCCGCTGTATTTTACGTTGATTTTAGAATAAATTAAACTCTCATTTATTACTAGAATCGAAAATTACATACCCGTCTTTCCTTTTCTCACCTAATACTGTCACAAAAAACTCTCAAAAAATACCTTCACAAAACGATACACTATTTTAACAAGATTATTTTGCCTATTCATAATTAGAGATGATGGCAAATAAACCCATCTCCGTGAGTATTGTCCGAATCCGTCCTCGTTTTGACGGGGAATTCCCGCATTGACTGAGTATGAGTATGGGTATGGGTATAGAAAATCCCCGACTTTTTCAATTGGGTATGGGGATGGGTATGGGGATGTACATATCCCCGCCATATTACCCGTCCCCGTTTAAATTATTAAAATATTTCTAATTAATTAAATAACCATATATATATATATATATATATTATTTTTTATTTATTCTAATTATTTGGTTTGTCATGAAACTCATTCGCATTTCAATTATATTTTTCATCTTATCATAATCTTTATGTAATTATGTTAAAAATATGTATGTTAATTAAAAAAATTTATGTCTCACATTTGAATATTTATATTATTTTTTAATATTTTTCTTTCACATGAAAATGTTTAATACTCTCAATTTAAGTATTTAATAGCACAAACATTTCGTTTACTAGGTAATATAAAAAAAAACATTTACTTATTATTCTTATTATTAGTTTTTGTTTCATTTGAATAACTTTTTTATTTCACTAAAATATTTTTTGTTATTTCTCAACTACTAAGTATATATGTTGATATTTGAAAAGTTTTCTTAGATCTCTAAGATATTTTTCAACTTATCATATCTTTAATTATACATTTGTTTTCCTTCGTGCGATTTCTTTCAATAGTCTCTCAAATTGTTTGTAAACATTTGTTAATTTGTTAATATTTTTATTTCTTGTTTATTTTCATTATGTAGAATACTATTTCGATATATTTTATTTAATTATTTTTTATTTTTTAACTCATTATCAATCATACTGTAATTTTGTCACTATAATTGT
>Ga0214542_1010065_pt1 | contig 14121 bp, 8 predicted proteins | sample CNSS1metaG_FD_160096 | JGI IMG/M metagenome (GOLD analysis project Ga0214542, IMG submission 160096) | Root nodule microbial communities from cowpea collected in UCLA plant growth center, Los Angeles, California, USA - CNSS1 | ecosystem: Host-associated > Plants > Roots > Nodule | place: USA...
ATATCAACATGACTTTTATTTTTTCCAGAATTATAATCATCCCAATTATTGAATCAAATCCTAAAAATCCAATGTCAATATGTTTTATTGAAAGCAGGGAAATATTTTTTGGTGGATTTCTTATGAGACATATTGTTTAAAAGTTTTACTAAGTAAAAAGTTAATACTTTCACAATTTTCTCAAAAAGAAATCACAATTTTTTTTTCTTTTTAAATGGACAAAAAAACCAAAAATTGAAGAACAAAAAGAAAAATCCTACCTAAAGTTTTTCTCCCCTACACGGTGTTTTGGAGGTCCGTGGAGTGCGAATGTGAGGAGTATGTTGTTGTTGCGAAAAAATGGCAACGAAAACGGTTCCAGAGCTGTGGTGGCTGTCGTGATTGGTGCAGGTGCTGCCGGCGAGGTCCATGGCTAACGGTGGTCTGGCAACAGAAACATGGTGAAGATGGAGGCTAGGGTTTTTGGTTGTGTGGAGTTGAAGAGGATGACGTGGCAACATGTTATTGGCTCAGATTCTGTAGTGGAGATTAAGCCCACGTGGCTTGTACTGGTTGGCCAATTTTAAAAGTTGAGGATCGCTACATGGCAACATCTGAGTGCATCTATTTTATGAGTGGAAAAAAAGGTGCAAATAGACAAAGGCAGGGGAGCAAAAGTAAGTTTTGTTAGACTCATTTTGAAAGAGGGGAGTGTATAAGTAATGTATTGGGTACAAAAAGTGGTTTTTTCAAAACTTACTAATTTTAGCCTTATTTAAAGGTGTTTTGTAATTTCAATCAATTTATTTTCCCACCTTTAAATAAGCTTAATCTTAACTTCAGCTGCATCAACAAACGTTAAAATATCCAAAAATAATTTATGCAGTTAAAAATCACTTTTTAAGACATTTTTATGACACAAGTTCAAATAGCCTAATTATCAGAATTGTTAATTAAATCACTCTTCAAACACGCAAATTCAATTAAATACTCAGAATTAAACACTGAATGAGGGCAAAAATACGCACTCATCATAACCACACACTTATCCTTTTGCACTCCTGGGCAAAATTGAGCAATTCCAAAACATGTTCTGAGGTATTTTATTTCACATCAACAATGGATCAAAGGAATGAATCTTACTTGAGACAAACTAATATTCTAGAAATCAAGTTACCATGCAGAAACAAACGTAAAGGTTCTATTTTTAACACATGAGTTAATCTTTTGAGTTCACAAGACAATCAATTATGAAAGAAAGCACTCAAGTTAAATGCGTATTTTCTCACCAAAATTCTCTCAAGTATTTTGGCTTGTGTTTTCACTCAAAATACTCATGCAAGTAAACACTCATAATACTTAACAAGACTCTGATATTCACAAACTTTCATAAAACATGCATTCAAAGATCATGAGGACTTTTCATTGGTTATGATGGGGCCAAGGCAAAGGTAGGAAAAATTTTAGGATTTTTGGGGTTTTGATAGTAATGTTGGAAGAATAATGGATCATAATTTCAAAAACAACTCTTTTTCGTTTATTGCTTTGTTGCTCTCTCTTTTTTTTAGAAAGCAATTATTTTTTTCATTTCAATACTTTTTCATCAACAATTTTTCCTTTTGCCATTTTTATTAATTTGTGGGTGAGGTACTCACCCACACACTTTATTCCTCAACCAATCCTATCACAATCCACTAGCTCCTTTATTCCTTCCTAAGATAAGGAAAAACATGGTCTTTTTCTTTTTAAGGGTTTACAATGGGCTTAAAACAAGAAAAAAAGGTTTAAAGCTCAAAAGGGCTATCAATGGATTAATATCAAGGTGAGCTTATTTGGCCAAGTAGCTAAAAACAAGAAATGCCTCAGTCATATCAAATCATGCATATTCACATAAGTTGCAAAACAAAAGAATCAAGCTAAATATTTGAGTATAAACAAACATGAGCAAGTCACTCAAGAAAAAAATAGGAATGGCACATGGCGATCCATCCTTTGCATTAAGGCTCAAGACTCACAAGGTCAAAACTCTTTCACAAAAGATTTAATCAAGAAATTCTCAAATCAACTCAATTAGCAAATCATAGAAACAATCCACTTATATCAACATGACTTTTATTTTTTCCAGAATTATAATCATCCCAATTATTGAATCAAATCCTAAAAATCCAATGTCAATATGTTTTATTGAAAGTAGGGAAATATTTTTTGGTGGATTTCTTATGAGACATATTGTTTAAAAGTTTCACTAAGTAAAAAATTAATACTTTCACAATTTTCTCAAAATGAAATCACATTTTTTTTTAAATGAACAAAAAATCCAAAAATTGAAGAACAAAAAGAAAAATCCTACCTAAAGTTTGTCTCCCCCACACGGTGTTTTGGAGGTCTGTGGAGTGCGAATGTGAGGAGTATGTTGTTGTTGCGAAAAAATGGCAACGAAAACGGTTCCAGAGCTGTGGTGGCTATCGTGATTGGTGCAGGTGCTGCCGGCGAGGTCCATGGCCAACGGTGGTCTGGGAACAGAAACATGGTGAAGATGGAGGCTAGGGTTTTTGGTTGTGTGGAGTTGAAGAGGATGAAGAGGATGAAGATGGAGATTAAGCCCACGTGGCTTGTGCTGGTTGGCCAATTTTAAAAGTTGAGGATCGCTACATGGCAACATCTGAGTGCATCTATTTTATAAGTGGAAAAAAAGGTGCAAATAGACAAAGGCAGGGGTGCAGAAGTAAGTTTTGTTAGACTCATTTTGAAAAAGGGGACTGTATAAGTAATGTGTGGGGTACAAAAAGTGGTTTTTTCAGAACTTACTGATTTTATCCTTATTTAAAGGTGTTTTGTAATTTCAATCAATTTATTTTCCCACCTTTAAATAAGCTTAATCTTAACTTTAGCTGCATCAACAAACGTTAAAATATCCAAAAATAATTTATGCAGTTAAAAATCACTTTTTAAGACATTTTTATGACACAAGTTCAAATAGCCTAATTATCAGAATTGTTAATTAAATCACTCTTCAAACACGCAAATTCAATTAAATACTCAGAATTAAATACTGAATGAGGGCAAAAATACGCACTCATCATAACCACACACTTATATCCTTTTGCACTCCTGGGCAAAATTGAGCAATTCCAAAACATGTTCTGAGGTATTTTATTTCACATCAACAATGGATCAAAGGAATGAACCTTACTTGAGATAAATTAATATTCTAGAAATCAAGTTACCATGCAGAAACAAACGTAAAGGTTCTATTTTTAACACATGAGTTAATCTTTACGTTAAAATATCCAAAAAATAATTTATGCAGATAAAAATCACTTTTTAAGACATTTTTATCACAAAAGTTCAAATAGCCTAATTATCAGAATTGTTAATTAAATCACTCTTTACGTACACAAATTCAATTAAATACTCAGAATTAAACACTGAATGAGGTCAAAAATACACACTGATCAATCATTATATAACATATTTTAATAAAAAAATTAATAAAATAATATAATAAAAAATTTTATAATTAATAATTATTTTTTAAACCTTATTTTATAACAATTTTAAAATTTTCGTTATTAATTATTTTTGTAAAAATATTTTCAAAAGCGATATTTTTACATCATTTTTATAATTAAGTTGAAAAGTAAATTGTAGACATAATTGTAATCTTGATATCACCCTCAAACCATGGCATAACAGAGATGATTAAAATGATAGAAATTTCTCCTTTCCTTCCCCCTCTCTCTCCCTCAAGGTTGATTCGAGAGAGAGGGAGAGGAGGACATCAAGTGGATTATAGTGTGAAGCTTGTCTTGTTCACTTTAAGGGGATTAAAGGTGAAAGTGAGTGGATTTAGAGTAAATTTTGTTGAAGTTTCTGAGTGATTTGATGGATGTGATGTATTAAAATTATATTTAAATCAATGAAAAACAAGATTAACAAATTATCCTTTATTTTAAAAATAATTAAAAATTATCATTATAGAATTTTGATTTGTCGTAGAAAAAATATTAAAATGTAGAAATAAAAGTAACATATTTTAATAAAAAAATATTTATAACAAAATTTAATAAAAAAAAATTAGAACAATTTTCAAATTTTCGTTATTAATTATTTTGTAAAAATAATTTCAAATGTCATATTTTCCATCATTTTCATAATTAAGTTGAAAAATAAATTGCGGACATAATTGTAATCTTGATATCAACCTCAAATCATTGCATAACACAGATGATTGAAAAATAGTGGAATTTCCCTCTTGCTTCCCATCTCTCTCCTCAACGTTGATTGGAGGAAGAGGAAGAGGATGAATTCAAGTGGATTAGAGTCTGAAGCTTGTCTTGTTCACTTTAAGGGGATTAAAGGTGAAAGTGACTTGATTTAGAGTAAAGTTTTTTGAAGTTTGTAAGTGATTTGATGGATGTGATAAATTAAAAGTTATATTTAAATCAAGAAAAAACAAGATTACCAAATTCTCCTTTATTTTAAAAATTATGATTAAAAATTATCATTATATAAGTTTGAGTTATCGTAGAAAAAATATTAAAATGTATAAATGAAAGTGACATATTTTAATATAAACATAATAAAAATAGAAGAATTTCCCTCTTCCTTTCCCTCTTTCTTTGATTGGATGGAGAGGGAGAAGATGACATCAAGTGAATTACAGTGTTTAGTTTATGTTGTTCACTTTTAGTGGATTAAAGGTAAAAGTAGGTGGATTTAGAGTAAAGTTTGTTAAAGTTTATGAGTGATTTGTTGGATGTGATAGATTCAAAATTATATTTAAATCAGCGAAAAACAAGATTACCAAATTTTCCTTTATTTTAAAAATAATTAAAAATTATCATTATACAAGTTTGATTTGCAGAAGAAAAAATATTAAAATGTATAAAAGAAAATAACATATTTTAATAAAAAACTATTTACAAAATAATTTAATAAAAAAATTTATAATTAATAATTACGTTTTAAACCTTATTTTAGAAAAATTTTCAAATTTTCGTTATTAATTATTTTTGTAAAAATAATTTCAAAAGTCATATTTTTACATCATTTTCATAATGAAGTTGAAAAATAAACTGCGGACATAATGGTAATCTTGATTTCCCTCTTCCTTCCCCTCTGTCTCCCTCAACGTTGATTGGAGGGAGAGGGAGAGGATGAATTCAAGTGGATTAGAGTGTGAAGTTTGTGTTGTTCACTTTAAGTGGATTAAAGGTGAAAGATGGTGGATTTAGAGTAAAGTTTGTAAAAGTTTGTGAGTGATTTGATAGATGTGAGAGATTAAAAATTATACTTAAATCAAGCAAAAACAAGATTACAAAACTGTCCTTTAATTTAAAAAAAATTAAAAATTATCATTATACAAGTTTGATTTGTCGTAGAAGAAAATATTAAAATGTATAAATGAAAGTAATATAATTTAATAAAAAAATATTTCTAAAATAACGTAATAAAAAAATTTATAATTAATAATTACTTTTTAAACCTTATTTTAGAACAATTTTCAAATTTTTGTTATCAATTATTTTTGTAAAAATAATTTCAAAAGCCAAATTTTTATATCCTTGTCATAATTAAGCTGAAAAATAAATTGCGGATATAATTGTAATTTTGATATCACCCTCAAATCATTGCAAAACAGATATGACTCAAAAATGGAGAAATTTTCATCTTCCTTCCCATCACTCACTGCCGAGTTTGATTGGAGGGAGAGGGGATGATGAATTCAAGTGGATTAGAGTGTGAAGTTTGTGTTGTTCACTTTAAGTGGATTAAAGGTGAAGGTGAGGGATTTAGAATAAAGTTTGTTAATATTTGTGATTGATTTGATGGATGTGATAGATTAAAAATTATATTGAAATCAAAGAAAAACACGATTACCAAATTGTACTTTATTTTGAAAATAATTAAAAATTATCATTATATAAGTTTGATTTATCGTAGAAAAATATGAAAATGTATAAATGAAAGTAACATATTTAAATAAAAAAATATTTAAAAGATAATGTAACAAAAAATATTATAATTAAAAATTACTTTTTAAACATTATTTTATAACAATTTTCAAATTTTCGTTATTTTTACATCGTTTTCATAATTATGCTAAAAAAAATTGCGGACACTATTGTAATCTTGATATCACCTTCAAACCATTGCATAACAGAGATGATCGAAAAATAGAGGAATTTTCATCTTCCTTCACCTCTCTCTTTGTCAAAGTTGATGGGAGAGAGAGAGGGAGATGATGAATTCAAGTGGATTAGAGTGTGAAGCTTGTCTTTTTCACTTTAACAGGATTCAAGGTGAAAGAGGCTAGATTTAGAGTAAAGTTTGATAAAGCTTGTGAGTGATTTGATGGATGTGATAGATTAGAAATTATATTTAAATCAAGGAAAAACAAGATTACCAAATTGTCCTTTATTTTAAATATGATTAGAAATTATCATTATCTAATTTGATTTCTTGTAGAAAAAATATTAATATGCACAAATGAAATAACATATTAGATTAAAACAATATTTATAAAATAATGTAATAAAAAATATTAAAATTAATAATTACCTTATTTTATAACAATTTGAAAATTTTTGTTGTTAATTATTTTTGTAAAAATAATTTCAAAAGCCAAATTTTTACATCATTTTTATAATTAAGTTGAAAAATAAATTGCGGACATAATTGTAATCTTTATGTCACCCTCAAATCATTGCATAACAAAGATGATTGAAAAATAGTGGAATTTCCATCTTCCTTGCCCTCTCTCCGTCAAGGTTGATTGGAAGGAGAGGGAGATGATCAATTCAAGTGGATTAGAGTGTGAATTTTGTGTTGTTCACTTAAATAGATTAACATTGTGTTTGGATGAAGCATTTCAACAATACTGAGAAATTGAAATGCATTCTATTTGAATTGCTTGCAATTAAATTCCCTTCCTTTTCTAAATAACTTGTTTGGATAAAGATATTAAAATACCTTACATTTCAATTTCTTGTTTGGCTAAAATAATTGAATTTCTTGTGAGATAAAATTTCATTTTACCAATATTTATTTTAAGCTTAATTATGTTTTGAATTCATGATAAATTTGGAAACAGGTCGGTCAGGCTTGTCGGGTCAACGAGTCGGTCAGGTCATTGGGCCTGCCCGATACATTTGGGTCGTCAGGCCCGCCCGACACCTCTAGGACATTTGGCTCGCCAAACCCGTGTGGGTCGTCGGGCTTACTCGACCCGTTTGTGTCATCAGGTCGGTCCGATCCGCCAGGATCATCTGGCCAACCCAACCTGTCATGGTTGTCGGGTTTGCCAGGTCTGTTTGGGGTTGAATCCAGAGTGTGAGGTTGAGTAAGAAGAATTTCAAATTCCACCTTCTTTTAGAGTATTTGAATTTCTTCTAATTTAGGTAATTAAAATACTTCAAAAAAATTGCATGCATTTTAAATTCTTTTTAATTTCTTTATCCAAACAAAGAATTTCATTGCAAAGAATTTCAAATTCTCCAAATAAATGAATCACCCTCTTGAATTGCCCCGTCCAAACACACCATAACCTTGTGTTTGGATGGAGCATTTCAACAATGCTTAGAAATTGAAATGTTTTCTATTTGAATTGCTTGTAATTAAATTCCATTCATTTTTTAAATAACTTGTTTGGATAAGGAAATTAAAATACCTGACATTTCAATTTCTTGTTTGAAAAAAAAAATAGAATTTATTGTGAGATAAAATTTAATTTTAACAATATTTATTTTACGCTTAATTATATTTTGAGTTCATGATAAATTTGGAAACATGCTCGACAACCCAGATGGGTCGGGCAGACCCAACTACGCAACCCGATTGGTTAGACCCGACGACCACCTGAGCTGGACCGATTGGGAAGCCAAGACAGGCTGGGTGGCCCGATGATCTAGAGGCTTGACGGCCCATACTGCATGATTGTGCCGTCAAGTTCGTCAATATGGCCCAGTCTAACCCGTCTAAGTCATTGGCCCAATGCTCCAGACGGGTCCGACAACTCGAACGGGCCCGACGACCAAGACGGGCCCGACAATCCGGACGAGGCCGAATACCCGGAAGAGTTCGACGACCCGGATGGGCCCGTACACCCAGACGGGCCCGAAGACCTAAATGGGTTCGACGACTAGGATGGGCCCAAGGATCCAAACGGGCTCGACAACTCGGATGGGCCCAACAACTTGGATACGTTTGACGACCCAAACAGGCCTGACGACCTAGACGAGCCTGAAAACTTGTACGGGCCCATTCAAATCGTCAGTTCCATCCGGATCATCGGGACCGTCGGGCCTGTTTGGATCATCGGAACCGATCGGGTCATCGGGCCCGTCTTGGTCAGGCTCGTCCGGGTCATCAAGCCCGTTTGGGTCATCGGGCCCGTTTGGGTCGTCAGACATGTCTGGGTTGTCGGGCCTGTTTGGGTCGTCAGACCTATCTGGGTCATCGGGCCCGTTTGGGTCGTCGGGCTCGTCCGGTTCGTCGAGCCCGTCTAGGTCATCAGGCATGTCCGGGTTGTCCGGCCCGTCCAGGTCGTCGTGACCGTCCAGGTCGTTTGGCCCGTCCGGGTTGTCGGGCACGTCCAGGTCGTCGGGCCCGTCCGGGTTGTCGGGCACGTTCGGGTCGTCGGTCTCGTTCGGGTCGTCGGTCTCGTCCGGGTTGTCGGGTACGTCCAAGTCGTCGTGCCCGTCCGGACCGTCTAGAATGTGAGGTTGAGTGAGAAGAATTTCAAATTCCACCTATTTCGGGGGTATTTGAATTTCTACTAATTTAGCTAATTGAAATCCTTCAAAAAAATGCTTGCATTTAAAATGCTTTTTAATTTCTCTATCCAAACAAAACATTTCATTACAAAGAAATCTAAATTCTTGAAAAAAATGAATTGCTTCATTAAAATACTCTATCCAAACTCACTCTAACTTTGTGTTTGGATGAAGCATTTCAACATTAGAAATTGAAATGCTTTGTATTTGAATTGCTTGTAATTAAATTCCATTCATTTTTAAATAACTTGTTTGGATAAGGAAATTAAAATACCTTACATATCAATTTCTTGTTTGGAAAAAAAAAATTGAATTTATTGTGAGATAAAAGTTTATTTTAACAATATTTATTTTACGCTTAATTATGTTTTGAGTTCATGATAAATTTGGAAACATGCTCGACAACCCAGGTGGGTCGGGCAGACCCAACTACGCAACCGGATTGGTTAGACCTGATGACCCACCCGAGCTGGACCGACTGGGAAGAGTAGACAGGTTGGGTGGCCCAATGATCTAAAGGCGTGACGGCCCATACTGCACGATTGTGCCGTCAAGTTCATCAATATGGCCCGGTCCAGCCTATCTATGTCATTGGCCTAATGCTCTAGATGGGTCCGACGACCCGAACGGACTCGACGATCAAGACGGGCCCGACGAGCTGGACGGGCCCTACGAGCTGGACGAGCCCGACAATCCGGACGGGGCCGATTACCTGGACGATTCCGAATACCTGGACAGGTTCAATGACCCGAACAAGCCCGTACACCCAGATCAGCTCGAAGACCCGAACAAGTCCAACGACTAGGATGGGCCCGAGGACCCGGACAGGCCCGGCGACTCAGATGGGCCCGACGACTTGGAGACCTCCGACGACCCGGACAGGCCCGATGACCTAGACGAGCCCGAGACTCGAACGGGCCAGACAACTCGTACGGGCGCATTCAAACTTTCGGGCCCGTCTGGATAGTCCAGCCCGTAGAAGTTGTCGGGCCCATGTGGATTGTCGGGACCGTTCGTGTCATCAGGCCCATCCGAGTCATCGTTCCTGCCCGGGTCGTCGGGCCTGCCTAGGTCGTAGTGCCCGTCCGGATCGTCGGGCTCGTCTGGGTCGTCGGGCTCGTCTGGGTTGTCGGGCCTGTCCGCATCGTCCCACACTTTCGGGTCGTAGCGCTCGTCTTGGTCGTCGAACCCGTCTGGATCGTCAGGCACGTTCAGGTCATCGGGCCCGTTTGGGTCGTCGCACCCCGTTTGGGTCGTCGGACACGTTCGGGTCGTCGTGCACGTTTGGGTCGTCGTGCCCGTTCGGATCATCTAGAATGTGAGGTTGAGTGAGAAGAATTTGAAATTCCACCTATTTTGAGGGTATTGGAATTTCTACTAATTTAGCTAATTGAAATCCTTCAAAAAAATGTTTGCATTTGAAATGCTTTTTAATTTCTCTATCCAAACAAAACATTTCATTACAAAAAAATCTAAATTCTTCAAAAAAATGAATTGCTTCATTAAAATACTCTCTCCAAACACACTCTAAAGGTGAAAAAGGGTGGTTTTGGAGTAATCTTTGTTAAAGTTTGTGAGTGATTTGATGGTATGATAGATTAAAAATTATATTTAAATCAAAGAAAAACAAGATTATCAAATTGTGCTTTATTTTAAAAATGATTAAAAATTATCATTGTATAAGTTTGATTTGTTGTAGAAAAAAATATAAATATGTATAAATGAAAATAAAATAGTTTATTAAAAAAATATTTATAAGATAATGTAATAAAAAGTTTTATAATTAATAATTACTTTTTAAACTTTATTTTAGAACAATTTTCAAATTTTCATTATTAATTATTTTTGTAAAAATAATTTTAAAAGCTATATTTTTACATCATTTTCATAATTAAGTTGAAAAATAAATTGCAGACATAACTGTAATCTTTATATCACCCTCAAATATTTGCATAAAAAAGATGATTTAAAAATAGTGGAATTTCCATCTTCCTTCCCCTCTCTCCGTCAAGGTTGGTTAGAAGGACAGGGAGATGATCAATTCAAGTGGATTACAATTTGAAGTTTGTGTTGTTTACTTTAAATAGATTAAGATGAAAGAGGGTGATTTTAGGGTAAACTTTGTTAAAGTTTGTGAGTGATTTGATGGTGTGATAGATTAAAAGTTATATTTAAATAAAGGAAAAAGAAGATTACCAAATTGTCCTTTATTTTAAAAATGATAAAAAATTATCATTGTATGAGTTCGATTTGTGTAGAAAAAATTATATTTAAATCATAAAAAAACAAGATTACAAAATTGTACTTTATTTTAAAAATAATTAAAAAATATCATTATATAAGTTAGATTGATCGTAGAAAAAATATGAAAATGTATAAATGAAAGTAACATATTTTAATAAAAAAATATTTAAAAGATAATGTAATAAAAGAATTTATAATTAAAAATTACTTTTTAAACATTATTTTATAACAATTTTCATATTTTCGTTATTTTTACATCGCTTTCATAATTATGCTAAAAAATAAATTGCATACATAATTGTAATCTTGATATCACCCTCTAACCATTGCATAACAGACATGATTGAAAAATAGAGGAATTTCCCTCTTCCTTCCCTCTCTCTCCCTCATCGTTGATTGGAGGGAGAGGAATACAATGAATTCAAGTGGATTAGTTTGTGAAGCTTGTCTTGTTCACTTTAAAGGGATTAAAGGTGAAAGTGAGTGGATTCAGAGTAAAGTTTGTTGAAGTTTTTGAGTGATTTTGATGAAGGATTGACCCCAACCAAGGATGCAGGCACACGCTTAAGAAGACTAAGCATGTTTAGAATGGAAGTTCACTAATCATTCATCCCTTTCATTTGTGTTTGTTATTTTTGATTCCCTAAGTTGACTTAGTTGAATCAACTTTAGTTGACTTGTTGACCTTTGACTAGGTTTGACTTGTTGACTATAGTTGACTTTACTTAAGCTAACATGCTAATCTATGTTTATTTGCTTGAAGGTTAATTAGGAGTAAGAAAGCAATGCTTGGTGGTGCATGGTGATTGGGGAGCATAAATGATATGGAGGAGAGAGCAAAGCAAAGGCATAAAGCATAAAGTAAAAGGCATAAAACAAGTGTACTTATGTACCTTTGGTCTCCTTTGTTTTTTGCACACTTTGCCCACATTTTGGAGACATATGCGACATATTCTTTGTCTTCTTTTTGTGCTAGAACAAATTAGCCTTGCACACACCATAGTTAGCTCTTTTGTCTCTCATTTTTGTAACCTTATTTGACCTAGTTTCTAGAAGCTAGGGTTAGGTTTTTGTAGAGACATCCTTAGGTATATTTTATTTGCTTAGATGCCCCTAAACTCTTCTATATAAGGGGTGCTCCTAGACATGTAAAAGGGTTGAACATTTTAAAGTAAAAACACTCTTATGTCTCAACCATTTGTAAGAGTTTCCTCCCTAAGGAGTGAATACTTTTAAGCCTTATCTTGCATAGCAAGTGACGGCACACATCCACCCATCTTCAAGGTTGTCATGGCTTCTAGCCTAGCCTTATAGTGGCATGCTTCTCACATTTTTATCATTTCTTTCCTTCCATTATATGTTTTCTTCTTCCTTTAATTGTTCTTGGTTTTCTATGGTTTATGTGCTTTCCATTTCCTTTTTGTTTGAATCAATCCATCTTCTTCTTCTTTTGAGCTTTGTGAAAGGAACCTTCACATCTAGATAGCATGCTATCTTAATGTCCAGTGGGGATTTCACTTAGTTTTCTTAATCAACTCACTCCATATTCAATAATCTTAAAAAGAAACAAGATAATCCTTCATCATTTGGTATCTAAAGCCTGGGTTATCTTGAATATGGTGTTTTTCATGTGCTAACCTTGTCTTGTAGTAGGTATATTTGTATGGTTCGAATCCACTTCCATTACACACAAAAAACAGTGTTGGCAGAAAACTTGACCATTTTAAAACATTAAACTGCACCAGCTCATCGGTCCAAAAATTACATTTTTGGTATCAAAAGAAAGCTCTTTGGGTCTAGTTTCCAGAAAAAAAGGACCAACCCATTTGGAGTTTTATGGAGAAAGTTATGATCAAATTAGTGAGCAAAGGTCAGATCTGCCAAGAATACGTGAATCAGCATTTTCAGGTTCTGTTGTGGTAGTTTGGCTATAGTTTTTGCACCTCTTTAAGCTCCTAAATGTGGTTGGATAACATTCTTTGGATGCCTAGTCTTTGAACCTCCAATCCATGAGTTTAAATGATAGCTACATGTTTGTGTCTTTGTGTATGTCATGTTGTCTTTAAATGTGCCTAACTTTTGTTTGAGTCATGTCATATGTTAAATTGAAGTTTTCTTATTCTTGTTTTCCAAGTATTTGAATCTTGCTTTCACTTTATGTCTTGCTTGATGTATGCTCCATGAAATTGATTTTGGCCTAAAACTTGAGGAACTAAGTGTCCAAGCCACCCAAAACTCTTTCTCACCATTTTATGAAACTAGTTGTGAAAGAAGAAAATTTTGCACCAATTTTTGCCTAAAAACCGAGAGCAACCTTGCTCCTTGGTGAACTAAAAGTGTGTTTTTCACTAGGTGTTATGCTACTAGTTTTCATACTTGAGAATTGTGTGATATTGGATAATTAGCTCCATGCTTTAACTTGGTTATGATCTTTCTTGGTGTATGCATGATTTAAGACTTGAAGATGCTTGTCAAGTGCTTTCCATAGAGTCTTTAAAATGTGTTTTTCTTGTTTTAGTCTTGTTAAAAGTTTTTTCTCAAACTTTTCTTCTTTAGAGTTTAGCTTTCCTTGTTTTTGTGCTTTTCTTGCTTGTCACTAGATGTTCTTTGTTTTGTCTTAGTAGTTTTCTTTTCTTGAAACTCTTGGGATGTTGTTGCCGAATCACTTGTCTTGCATTTGAAAGGTTTTGAACAAGTTTTTAAAAGTGTTTGCTTCACTCCTTTGATGGATTTTGAGTGCTAGCCTTGCCTTGTTACTTTGGGAGAGTGATCTAAACACTTGGGTTGGAGTTGGTCTCGGTTTTCATGTTGTCTAATCTCTAATCCATTTATTTTGTCTCAGATTTGAGTGCTTTTGTTGTAGGAATCATGGCAAGTCCATCAAATGCACCTACACCAAACAAAAACAATACATTGATGAGATTGCTTCAGGATTTGGAGTTGTCTAGGAAGGAGGTCTTTCAACAATTGAGAAAAGATAAGGAGCAAAGTGACCTAAGAATCCAAGAGCACATTCAAAGGCTTGAAGCTAAGGTGCAAGAAAGAGAGGCTAGGAAAAGAGGGCATTCTAGGCGCAACCCATCACAACGAGAAACAAACTCCAAAGATTCCTAAGTTCAAA
>Ga0214542_1010068_pt1 | contig 14115 bp, 9 predicted proteins | sample CNSS1metaG_FD_160096 | JGI IMG/M metagenome (GOLD analysis project Ga0214542, IMG submission 160096) | Root nodule microbial communities from cowpea collected in UCLA plant growth center, Los Angeles, California, USA - CNSS1 | ecosystem: Host-associated > Plants > Roots > Nodule | place: USA...
TATATATGATAGCAGTCCAATAGTAGGTGGATCAACATGTCCAAAAAATATAAACTTATCGATAGTGGGTGACACAATTGGTTGAACAAATGACAAATCTCGCAAAGAGAGGCTTTAACCCATTACTTTGATACCATGTTAAGAAATGAACTTTAAAATCTAACTCAATCCCAAAAAACCGACTTATAAGGTGAGATTTGTATCTACTTATATACTATGAAATCATCTTATCCCTAATCAATGTGGGACTTATGATAACCTACAAAACTTGTACCCAACCTATATTTTTATGGTAGTGGTAGATAAATATCTACGATTTTTTAAATCCCACTGATATTTGTGGATGTGCACGTATTTTTAAAAAACATATAAATGTATTAGTTAGTTTATACTTTTTTATGTGTTCTAAATTATTAACTTAGAAATTATAATTTCAAAGCATTTACCCAAATAAAATTGTAGGTAAATTTAATACGCGAAAAAAAAGGTATAGATGTCAACATTATTTTAGACTTTTTGTTAAATTTTAAATACTCTATTTAAATAAAAATATATATATATATATATATATATATATATATATATATATTTAAGTTCTTTTAGTGAGTAATAAATGACCACGACACGAATTAGAAAAACGAGATTAAGAAACTCATCCATTTTAAGCAGGTAAAAGAATATCCCACATTTAATATTATCTCAGATATTCATGATATTGTAGACTTTTTTTTTGTAATCATAGATAGAGTTATTATTTAATGAAGTTTGAAGGCCATACGATGAGACTACCTAGAAAAGCACCCATCACGAAATCAGGTTTAGTTTTCTTCTTCCAATGATTTGATTATGTATGGATTAAGGAACATTTCTCATAAAATTAGTATATATAATTAACTTGAATATTAACAACTACCCCAATGAATATAGTTGCGTACAATTTCGTTATCATTGTTGATTGTCAACTGTTCTCAAACAGTGCAATGGAGTGCGGATCATGATTCATGTTAGGAGCACTACCTCTAATGATAATCAAATCATTAACCAATAATATATTAATTAAGGTCAAATGGCCCTTTTTATTTCTTTATATGCACCACCTAATAACAAGAACCTCCATTTCCGTAGATATTCCGTTCTCATCAACTACTTTGTTCCCAGAAATGAAATACCTTAAATATAAATTAATTAAATGATTTTTTAGTTAATATAATTTAATTTCATTAGTCTAATTTAAACTGATTTTTAAACTATTTTTATTAGAACTTAATATAAAATATAAATAAATAAATGTTGATAATATAATTTGATATTTTTGAAATAACATTATTGAATAACATTGACTGTGATTAAATTTACTTATAATGAAATCTATCCATTCTTTCACTTATAATTAACTCAGAAAAAAAAAAACACGTATTAACAGAATGTGTTGCTGGTTGTAATTATTTTTAGTGTAAATCATTGATTGTAGATGAGAAATGCCACTAAATTCTAAATAAGTTGATGTTAAGATATGTTAAGGATATTTTTCATTCGACGAAGACTTTATTAAAAGAAAAAAAAATAGAAAGAAAATACAGGAATCATTCTAAATTCATGATAAAATTACAACACACTTACATATAAAAAGAAAAACCTATTATGAAAAAAAAAAAACTCATGATTTCCTTCACAAAAATTATTCTATACTTTAAACTCCATATAAAGAAAGACAAATTCCTCAGTACATTAAAAATCTTATTATTAGTCTATCCTCTTACATTCCATAATTTTTTTTTTAATTTCTAGAAGTTTTTGCTTTGGAGGATTTAGTATTATCTTTCTTTGACCCAATCCTACTAGATTTTTTGTAGTTTGAATCGACCCATCATCCTTTTCAGTATTAGAATCTTCCCTCTCATCAAGCATATTAACTCATTTAGAAGATACCTTCAATTCCTCCACAAAACGAGCCTCCTTAGATATAAGTTGAACCTATTGTTGCAAACCCTACAAACTATTAACAATGGGAGTGACATCCTTCAAAAGAGACATACCGGCTAACAAATCAAATTCCACTAGCATATCACCAACCAGATTCCTAACAAGAGAAGATTCATTCACAATAGAAATATTATCATGATTATCCATCACTAGCTCAGGCTATAATTGAGAAACGGGTTGTACCACAATAGGTTGTACCATATAAGACTAAATCATACACTCCACAATCTCCACCGTAGGCTCCATCACATGCTTCACCACATAAGCTAAAGAGCCTTTATGCCAACTTTCTCTCAACCAGAAATACAATTGACATCCTATTGTAATTGTCTACAAATCACTCCACGTATGCCTATACTGACATAATCTCCTACTGTAGGGTGAGGAACTCAACTTCGCGCTCATGTATAGCATTGTCGGGGAAATACTTCTCCAGGAACCTTTTCCTGAATTTGACTTAATTCACCTCCTCCTTGCGGGCCTGCATTTGTTGTTGCATCCCCATGCACCAATACTCTGCATCAATCACCAGCAAAAAGGTGGCAAAAGTAAGCTTTTGGGCCTCTATGCACTCAATCACCCGGAATATCTTCTCACATTCACGCAACCATGCATCTGCCTCATCCAAGGTGGCCTTGCCAGTGAATTTTGCTGGCTTATGACACATGAAATTTTCCATTATCACCGATCTGACTGGTGGAATCATCGCCCTTGGCTGCGCTGCAACAAGCTGCATCACGTCCACCATCCTATGGATTGCTTTCGCAATCTCGTCAGCCCCAACGGTATTTATGCACCTCCTATTTGCCATTGTTTGTGCATGCCACATTTTTCAGCTGTTAACATTAAACAACTCAGATTATAACTAAACAATCAATTCTTATCAATAAGTAACACAACACAGATTAACAGACAAAACGCGGCAAGCTCACTCCCGAAGTTTCCCAAAAATTTTTGAAACTTTGGCTCTAATACCAAATGTTACACCCCTATTGGAAATTACTTAATTAAAATAAAATAAATAAGAAATTGAATTCAACATTGTCACTTTTATTATTCCCAAACGCGGGAAAATTTAAAATATTTGTCAACGCTTCACAAGCTATTTAATAAAAGTAATAAAGTTATTACACTTTCCAAAATCAAATAAAAACAGCAATAGACATAATTAAAATTCCTAGCTCAAATCCCACGCTAGCCCCTTTCTTCGTCTCAAGCGTCAGCAACATCACCTGTGGTATCATCTACTCTCGTGTAAAGAATTACACCACTACAAAAAAATTTGAAATTACCGACGGAATTTTACCGACGGATATACTTCTGTCGGTAAATTTGATTTACCGACGAATTTTACCGACGGATTCTAAAATTTTAATTACCGACGGAAAAATCCGTCGGTAAAAAAATTTCATTTACCGACAGAAAAATCTGTCGGTAAAATCCGTCGATAATTCAAATTTTTTTTACCGACGGATTTTTTCGTCGGTAAAAGAAGCGGGAAATTTCCCGCCCAAATTTGAATTACCGACGGATTTACTGACGGAAAAATCCGTCGGTAAAAGAAGCGGGAAATTTTTTGTCCTAATTTGAATTACCGAAGGATTTATCCGTCGGTAAAAGAAGCGGGAATTTTCCCGCCCAAATCTCACCTTATAAGAAGACGAGGAGAAGAAAAAAAGAAGAAGAAGAAGAGAAGAAGAAGAAGAGAAGAAGAAGAAGAGAAGAAGGAGAAGAAGAAGAAAAAGAAGGAGAAAGAGAAGAAGAAGGAGAAGAAAAGAAGGAGAAGAAGAAAAAGAGAGGAAGAAGGAGAAGAAGAAGAGGAAGAAGGAGAAGATGAAGGAGAAGAAGAAGAAGAAAGAGGAAGAAGATGACAACGGCGGCGGCGGCGACGGTGGCGGCAACGATGGTGGCAGTGGCGAGCGCGATGGCGACGGCGACGACGGCGGCGACATTGACGGCGACCACGAAAAAAAAACGAAAAAAAAATTGAAAGAGGGAGGAGGAAGAAGATGAATAGTGTAATTAATTTACCGACAGATTTTTGGTAATTACCGACGGATATTTAGGTCGGTAATTACCGACGGATATTTTTCGTCGATAATTACCGACGGATTTTTCCGTCGGTAATTACTGACGGAACATGATTTCCGTCGGTAAAATTTTACAAACAAGCATTTTACTGACGAATTTTTGACCGTCGATGATCTGTCGGTAATGTTGATTTAGCGACGGATTTTAGTCATTACCAACGGATTTTGACCGTCGGTAATAATGATTTTTCTTGTAGTGCACGATCATCGTCAATCAGAAACATAAAGGGTGAGCTTAGAATAACAAAATAGCATATAATATAATAGGATGAAAAACAATACACCCTTCTAATTCACCCGAGTTAGTTATTGGCCCAGACTTTAATATCCCGAGACTTTTCAACCTTCAATTCACACAACAGTTAACCATGGACTCAGGATTTATGATGCTCACAAGAACATGCCCGCTCGTGGTCCTGCCTCTACGAACCTCCCCGCTCGTAATCTTGCTCTACGGACTTACCTGTCCGTAGTCCAACACATGTGATCCACTAGCTACATACCTCTCTGCACACAGCATCTCTCAAGTGTGAGCACAGAACATATGAACCTACCTCACTCGTATCCCTACACGAGAGTAACTGGATATGAACCTCCCTGCTCATATCATCACGTGTTCACCACCATCCATGAACCTATCCGCTCATGGCACAACATCTCCTATTCCAAGTCTGCATCAATGCGTACAAATAGCACCCATAAAATTGCACTAATCTCGCTTAGGCTAGATGCCTTAGCTCAAGCGACCAGGCTTGTCTTGCTTAAGCTAAGCTCTCTCGCCTGAGCGAGCGCGTTATAGTGGCTTAATGCGAAGCCCCGCTTAGGCGAGACCTTCTCGCTTGGGCGAGATCGCCCTTCGCCTAGAAACAAAGTCTCTCGCCTAGGCAGCGAGTCAAGTAGCAACACACGACATTCCATGATTTCTCGCTTAGGCGAGGACCTCTCGCCTCGCCTGAGCGAGATGATTTGTTGCCCAAAACAAGGCTCTCCACCTAAGCGAGATGCTCGAGCAGATCCACAAAATCCTCACGATTTCTCGCTTAGGCGAGGTACGCTCGCTTGAGCGAGATGATCTGTCGCCCAAAACAAGGGCTCTCCGCTTGAGCGAAATGCTTGAGCATAACCAGGTTCGAGTCTCTACTATTTTTGCCTAGGCGAGCCTTGCTCGCTTGAGCGAGAATAGCAGATGTCCTCCTTGTTCATGCACGCAGACACCAAGCACAATGCCAAAAATCCCATCACAATCAATACCAAGCAATCCACAACAACACACAAGTCTTATGAGTATGATTTAGACCCAATTTGACCACCAAAATTTGAGATTGAACTATAAGCAATCACACAGTACAAAACCCTCCTCAATTTCATACAAACATGTAAGAAATTACTCAAATGACATCAAAACAACCAAACCTCCAAATCATATCATATATAGCACAAAAGATTCATGGCGAGCAATCACAAAATCATGAGAATAGGACTCTTAATCATACGTATAACATAACACACGAAATGGCTCCCCTTATCTGGAATTTCTAGCTGCAATTGCTCTTCTAACCTTTCCTTTATGGTAACCACAACTCACCAATTACCATGTCAAGTGTACAACTAATTCAACCAATACTTGTTTTGTGATAATTCCTAAAATTTTAGAATTACATTATCACTACTCACATCCAAGCATAACATTAAAACTATGCACAAAAATCAAATATCATACAATTGGCATACATAGGACTTGAACCCAAGTCCTTTCAACATAACAAAGTACTCTCAACCACTTAAGCTAGTACTATTTCATGTCACAACAATTAACATTAAATGTCATAAAGGCTTCTACTACCCACATTTATTAAATAATTATTTATTTAATTATTTAAATTTCCCGGTTCTTACACTTGTTGTATGCTATGGTTTGCACAAAACCTAAATTAGCACATGTAGTGGGAGTTGGGAGTAGGTTTCTATCAAATCCCCAAAAGGAGCATTGGGAAGGCGTGAAGTGGATATCGAGATATTTGAAGGGCACTTCAAAGATGCATTTGTCTTTTAGAAGAAGTAATCTCACTTTACAGAGGTTTATTAATGCATATTTGGGAGGTGATTTGGATGGTAGAAAGAACACATGTTACATTTTTACGTTGGGTGGTACAACTTTTAGTTGGAAGTCCAAATTTCAAGGAATATAGCTACCTCTTATGTAGCGAAGGAGATGATATGGTTGAAGAACCTTCTAAATGAATCTTTAGGAAAATAGCAAGATGACTTTCTATTGTTCAGTAACAGTCAAAGTGCTATTTGTCTTGCTAAAAATCCAATTTTTCATTCCAGATGCAAGCACATTGAATTAAAGTATCATTTTTTCATAAACTTGATAAATGATGGAGACTTTTTTTTGTTGAAGATTCCAGGTACAGAGAATCCAGCTGATATGTTGACTAAGACTATCACAACAGATAAGTTGAGGCTTTGCATTGCCTCAATTGGCCTTCAAGAAAATTGATGATGAAGGCACTACACTAGGTGGTAATGTAAATCAAACTCCAAGTGAGAGAATTGTTAGTATTATGGTGCTTGATTTAGTCTTATATCTCTTAAGATTGTGAGATGTGGTTCTCTATTTTGCTATATAGGCAACCCTATGTAAAGCTTGATAGATACACACAAATAAAAATAATTTCTAGTGTAGTCGTGGATGTAGGCATATACATTGGACACCAAACCACGTTAAATTCTTCATGTCGTTTTCCCTCCTTTATTCTTTCCTTTATTGTCTTGTTCCTAACAGGATCAATGGTGATTTGAACTAGTATAAATTCGCTTATGTTCTTGATTTTTCTTTATGTTCTTGAATTGTTGTGTTTTCCAATCTTTTATCTACGAATGGCAAATAAAGTCATTCCAATGGGTATTTGTGAACCCATCCCGATTTTGACAGAAAATTTTCGCATTGATTGAGTACGAGTATGAGTATAGGTAATAATTGATATTTCAAATGGGTATGGGAATGAAGATGAGTATGCACATTTCCACTCTATCCCTATCCACGCTCCCCTCCCAATCCTCATACTCATCCTTGTTTCAAATTACTAAAACACCTTTCATTTATTAGGTAATCTAAAAAACTTATATAAACTTTTCTTTATTCGCTAATTTTCTAACTTATTCATAGAACACATATTTGATCAATTTTACCATTTCTATCATTATTTGATCTTTATCCAATTGTTATCGATCCTCTTATTTGATATTTATATTGTTCCTGCATGGACAATACGAGATTATTATGAGACCCAAACATTATCTTACCATAGTCTTTAGATTTCTCGAATGAATTCCCAACAGTCTTGTCCGTTCACTAAGTGTTTGTCATCTGCTTTCTTATAGGTGCCATGAAACGGGGTTGTACCTACAAAAAAGGAACTCCGACGATCAAGTCAGCAAAGCTCTCAAAAGTCAAATTTATGATTAGGATACTAATGAAATACATACCTTTAATTACCTGAGTGCAACTATATTTATAGAAATCTAATTGACTTTTGATCACTTTACTTACTTTTGTGGGCCCAAGCTTTGGGCTTTTGATCATGTCTAATTAGGTTTGACCAGGTCTAATTGAGTTTGACCACGTCTAATTGGGCTTACGTTGCAGGCCTAGTCCCTTTTGGACATTCTTCAATTAATTCTATTTTGTCTAAGTTAGCAGAGGTTCGCAAACATGTCAGCATATGATTGTGTCTATCATATCCACTTATTTGTTGTCCACTAATGTGCTCAATGCGACATTCGTCTCCACTTATATTTTGGTTGGTGATTTCAAGGGATTTGCCAACTCTGTCGTGGCGTGGGCAACCCTTGATTTATGTGGGATATGCGATGAGTATCCTTATCCTTCTGTTAATCCGGGAAGTTTCCATCTTTCTTAGTTTCTTGAGTACATAGGTTCCAAGTTTCCTGTATCTGTTTTTGTTATATTGCCATGTATCCAGCATATTTCATATTTGTGGAAGTTAAGTTGCCAGCTTTTCTAGCCCCTATAGTACATATACAATTATAATTTTTTTTTTTTATATTTGACATTGGAGAAAAGAAAATGTGTATCCTTTGAAATTGAATATATGATAATATCATATTTCATTTCTTGTAATTTTGATCTTTTGTAAAAAAAAAAACTATTTAATTAATATTTGGAGCACTAAAAAGGTGGATACAAGTGTACCCATTTCCCAATAGAGATAAAGATTGGGATAGGATAAAAATTTCACATACCCTTTGGTTATGATGATTAGGATCACTTTTTTTCTTAAAAAAAAAACTTAAAGAAAGAGAATCTTTTTGTTAAAAAGTTTCAAAATCAATTTGCCTCCCTTTTTCGTTTAGTTAAACTAACAATGACAAATTTCAAAGACACAAGATAGTGTTTCCAAGTTCGAAGGGCCCTTTTGAGAGCATAAAGCTCTTTATTATGGATTGGATAGTTTAGGGAGACACTGTAAAGTTTTTCACTAAAAGAAGCAATTGAGTGTCGAGCTTGTAACAAAACAACACCTTTGTGAACTCCATGTGCAATGTTCTAGCTCAAATGTTTAAGAGAAATAAGGCAAGGCTAGAGTAAGTGTATTGGTGAGTTAAGCTTTAAACCTCTAAAAAGATTGCTCATGTTTTTCCTTCCAACAAAAATGTGACATCCTTTTTAACTAACTTATTGAGTGGTGAATCTATACTTCTCTCACATATCATGGAAACTCCTAACTTCTCCCACATATTTTAGAGTGAGCTACTCTTATATGGCTTTGATTTTCTCGAAATCCACATGAACCACATTTTCATTGACTACAGATTTTAGGAATGTCACACTATTTACATAAAAGGTGCACTTATCTACATTAATAAAAGGATGATTTTCCAAAGAACTAAGAAAACGTGTATAAAATGTCCTAGGTGTTTCTTAATATTTCTACTATATATACGATAAGATTTCATCAAAATAAACAACTACAAAATTTTCTATGTCTTTTGATCTTACTAATGCGCCAAACACACTCGTAGAAATTGTGAATTAAGTTTAACCATGCGCATAGTCCAAATTTGGTCTCAATAATGATTTTCATACAACACCTACTTTAATTTGAATATGGTGATAAAAATTAAAATTTAAAATAAGAATAAAATTTGCTAACTACAATTATAGAAGTACAGTCACCTTAAAAACTAACATAAAATTAAGTGGTGTAAGTTGATGTCCAAAATGATAATGAGTTTGATATGTTAACAAAAAAAAAAAAACTTTATTATGATTTCCTAGCATCAACTAAAGAAATCATATTTTCATAAACTTTTTTTAATTTTAATATTTTCAGAAACCGGATTATTTATTTTTCAAAATTGATTTGACTTACCGTAAAAAAATTCTATTCATCCACCATTTTATATTTATACGTGTATATACATTCTGTAATTTGTACAATACGAGTTCACTATTTTTACTTTTTCTTTTCACTGGTTTACCCTCTTTTTTATTTCTCTTACCTGTGCAAACCACAAATAAACTATTCTATAGTTGATATAAAAGTGAGGAACAATGTAACTTTTGCAAGAATAACTGACATAACCATTTTATTCATACATTTATTCTATAATATAAGTAAAACAAAAGGCAAATATGTTTTACATTTTATATTTAACCAAATGAGTTGAGACAATTAATCTTTATTTTTCTTTTCTTAATCGCCTTTATATTTTCAACACTGGTAAACAAACTAAAAAATTTACCCAATTATTTTATTTATATATTTTCTTTGTTGTCCTTTTGTTTTCTTTCATCCTCAACTACATGTTTAGCTCCATGTTCCTTGTCCTCAGCTGCTCTTCCACATGACCACATGGCAATGAGATTACAAAATGAAAGTTGTTAAAAGAGTTTCCCATATATTTAGGTCAAAGTTGAACATGCACTTGGAAAAATAAAGTCTAGAAACTGCTTAATTCTGCCACTCTTTGTATGTGCTATTAATGCCATGTCACATGCTTCTCTTGAAAACCCAAAAATGACTCAGTTTTCAGACCATAAACTAGCTTAAAATAAAAAGCATGGCAATAAAATAATTAAGCCATGAGGTAACAACAGTACAATTGTAATGTACGAGGGTACCCTGAGTGTTAGGGCGGTTTGCCTTGGAAACCAATGCAGTCAGAACCTATCACTCACTTTAATTTTGCTTAATGTGTGTTTAATAAATTGATTATGTACTTGTAGAATCTCAGTCCTTGTCACTCCTCATTTAAATAAACCAACCCCACATGAGTTTAACCTTCAAAACAAGAAAGAAGGATTAGGGCAAAGAACATAATGATATGTAAATATTGACTAGGGCAAACTTGGATACACAATTTTAAAGTGTTCTAAATTTTAATGTACTAATTTTTTTTTTATGTAGAATTTTTAAATATCTATTAAGTGAGCATGCTACAAATATAATTTTCTTATTTACTGAATTTTGTGTAACTCCGAACAAAAAATGTAAGACTCTTTTACCTATTTTTTTTAATTTTGTATAATTTTTTTTCTGTAAAGATCATATTTTGACATCTTAGTTAGCCTAATAATTTTGTATAACTTTAATCATTAATAAAGTTATAAAAAAAATGTTAGATGGTATTTTTCTAGCACCCATTACCGAGATAATGATATCATTGTATCTAATAAATCAAGTTATTTCTTTTAATTGCTTATTGATATATTTAGCATAACTTAATGGATTTTACTCTACCGTTTTTTATTAAAATTAATCATTAGTTTCTTGAATAATATTCTAAAGATATTAACTTACCTTACCCGTGATGTTTAGAGTTACATCAATCATTCACTAGGCTATGATTAAGGTGGACCACTTTAATCCCCCTATACGCTATCTGTTTCTAAATTATTAATTTATGAATTTAAAAATCAACGACTGTGTAAGTGACTTGAATCTTGTCAGAGAGATAATGTTAGCAATTATTAAGCATCTGCTGCAAGGAGATTATTAGACTCCTATGCACCTTTGACTTTGAATTACCTTCTTAAGTATACCAATTTGAATTTGAACGTGGTTTTAATCACAACTTGCCTGACACATAAATTTAACTTTGATAAATGATTAGTGTTTTTCTCATATTATAGATTCCTTGAGAAAACTATTTAAATCTTTTTTTTTTAAATTATTATAAAAGCCGGAATATATATTTCCATTATCAATTTTGCTTTAAATTATTTTCATATTAAGTAATTAATTCAAGGACATGAAATACTCTTGAAATTTTCAATAACCTTTTTATTTATATTTTTTATATAGTTAATATATTTATGACAAGTTTAACATATTGAAAACAGCTAGTCAATTGACCATAGTACTATAGTACATTTCACCATATATATATATATATATATATATATATATATATATATATATATATATATATATATATATATATATATATCGGAAACTGCTTAACTATTTACAACAGAAGATGTTTATATCTTAAAGGAAAAGTAGTATTTTTTCAACTTGAAAATTGAAACAGCACTGCGTTCTTGGTGTTTGACCCATGTCTATTACAGGTTCCAAATTGAGGAATGCTTTTTCATGATTCAAAACTTGTATCGAACAAGTCAGTTTGAAGAAACCTTAACTGAATCATCACTTGTTTGCTACATACATGGATCAAAACATGAGGATTTGTCTGGTCGAATGGTTTGAGTTCTTGTAAATATGAATCAATTGCAATGAGCAAAAACATTCAGTTATACTGATTAATGATCAGACATAAAAATACTGCCAAACAATAACAGAAGGTTTGATAACATGAGTCTCACAATCTTGAATCTGTATTATCAAATCTTCAGATATCCCTTTTTCACAAAAGCGAACAAACAATGTAATTACTCAACAAAGAAGTTCTTCTAGTTACAAAACAATTTTCCAGAATTAGTGAATAGACAGTGAAAGTCATAATCATATCCTTGCTTCATAAATGGCAAAAGGGGTCACTTACATGTAATTGAACTCACTCTTTCTCTCTCTCTCTCTCTCATACATTTGTTTTGTAAGGTACAAAGAAACAAAAGGATAAAAACTGCAATATGCAGTACTATCTGCATAATGGACTTTGAGGATGGTGAGAATATGCAATCTGGTTTTCTGAGCAGTACCCCATCAGCATCTCTTCAATGCTGAGTCTACATTCTTGGGAGGAAAACATGTCCCCTTTACTTTCCACCATCTTCAAGATACTCTGAAAAGCAGCAACTTCACAAGGAATCCTAAGCACACCTGTTTGTTGAAACCCAAATTCTTCTTCTGCTTCTCTCAGAAGAATCTGAAACGCTTGGTGACCCAAATACTCAGTTGGTATAGTGAACCTCTTGAGCTCTTCACCAACACAAACAGCTAGGTACCCTTTGGGAACAACATTGCTTGACCCTCCCTCACGTTCTGATAGGGAAAGGGTTCTCTTCAGAAACTTCATGCTCTTACTGGTGGTGGTTATGGAAGTGGGCACATTGGTGGTAGCAGTGGTTTTTGAAGAATTGGCTAGCCTTCTCCATTTCTTGAGGATCTGTTGAAGTCTAACAATTTCTCTGATCTTGTTAGATTTCTTTAGATCCATTGACATGGTGACTTTTTTCTCTCTTATGGGGGAATCGCTTTTTTTGGGTTCTTTTGCTTATTGACTTGGCTTGGCCTACATTGGATGCATGCTTGCTATTTATAGGGCTTCAGAGCATGGTTATTAATTCTCGTTTCCCAATGATGAGAAGTTTTCTTTGATTTCTACATATAGAATATAACAATGATACAATATAACAATGGCTACCTCAACTTTGTCACGTGCATAGACAATCAACCATACCGAAAGAAAAGTTTTCCATGTTAGGCTGAGTTAAAAGAGCAAATTTTACGGTACATCACCTGAAAAAATATTATAAAAAAAAAAAATACTTCACACACATTAAAAGAATAAAACTACAAGATTATTCCATTATATATATAATATGTGTTGTTTAAAGAACAACTTAGTTTCCACGAAGGAAAACAGGATTTTGACACTCTTATTGAAAAGAAAAAAGTTACTCCCACTCTACAATCCACTTTAATATATATATGATGGGGAAAACAACAACAAACAATATACTAGAGAATGCAGCGGATATAATTTCCCCTAACTTGCAAGAATCTATGAGGAGCAATAATCAAAGAGCGGCAATAATAAATCACCAAAAGCACAAATAAAGACACCAAGATTTTTAACGTGGAAAACCCCTCAAATCAAGAGTAAAAAACCACGAGTCGTCCAGACCAAAGAAATAGTGCCAACACCCAACCAAATAACAAAGCAACAAAGCTTTCAAAATAGAGAAGAACAAGAGAGGAAAACCTCTACAAATAACTGCTGCAGTGCGAAATTAATATCTCCCAACTCAGACCTCGTATCAAAGATCCGACCAGTCAGAATGAAGAGCAATGAGTTCCGAACCTGCTGTAAAAATTTCAGCCCGATCCAACGGTGAACGAATCCGCAGCGCCGAATTTACTGCGACAGCTCTATGAAAAACGTGAACAGAATTTTCCCTCTACCTCTCCCTCTATGTGTTAGGGCTTTCAGTGTGTTCTGACTCTATTGTTCTGCCTCTCTCTTTATTTTATAGCCTCCTCTCCACTAGGTTTAAGTGACACATGGGCTTCTCAAATTTTGGGCCTTTTCTCCACATAGGAAGGGAGCCCAATACCCAACAAATCTCCCCCTCACAACTATGTGGAGATAACCGCCAAACCGGTGATCTCACAAAAAACTTCAAACTTTCCTCTTGGCAATGCTTTAGTCATCATATCAGCACCATTATCATCTGTATGAACTTTTTCCAACTCCAACAACTTAGCATCCAAAGCATCATGTATCCAATGATACCTCACATCAATATGTTTGGATCTAGAATGAAAAATTGGATTCTTACCAAGATGGATAGCACTTTGGCTATCAACGAACAATGAATACTTATCTT
>Ga0214542_1010071_pt1 | contig 14109 bp, 9 predicted proteins | sample CNSS1metaG_FD_160096 | JGI IMG/M metagenome (GOLD analysis project Ga0214542, IMG submission 160096) | Root nodule microbial communities from cowpea collected in UCLA plant growth center, Los Angeles, California, USA - CNSS1 | ecosystem: Host-associated > Plants > Roots > Nodule | place: USA...
ACCTTTACTTTATGAGTTAATGTTTTTTATGGCTAACGACTATATTCTTATTACTATTTACTCCTTTATCTTCATTTACTACCTATAAATACCACCTAGGTGCACGGGGAACACAACAACAACAACAGAGACGACAAATACTAGAGTTTTTTTCTTAAAAGTATTATTCTTTTCTTCTCTATATTATCTTTAAGACAGTGGTGTTCATAAGGTTCAGAGATCCTTCGCTGCACTCGATCGATCTGACGGGTTGTTGTATCTTGGAAGAGAGACGCATATGATTTGAAACACATATGATTGTGTATTTGTTTAGCCCTGTGCAGTAGGAGCGTTTTCTCTCTAAGGATAGCGCTATGCGTGCCTCAATCCATGATATTTCTACTCCTTACCTTTTATCTTTTATTTATTATTGTTATTATAATTGTTGATCTCTGATTAATATTAATTGTTTTATATATTGTCTTAGTATTATTATTGATTTAATAATTATTATTATATTATTTCATATTTATATTATTATTAGTATTATGTGAATAATCATTTTCTAACATTCTTAGAGAGAAAACTATTATCTTGTTATTTATATTTTTGATTACTCATTTGTATTCATTTCTAAAATTAAAAATAATATAGAGCTGAAGACTGAAAACATATTTTATGAACTAATGTGTTTCTTATGGTTATATTTAAATCAGTTTCAACTAAGCCTAAAAATTGAGGTGTATAATTGTTTCTATTTCTATTGGTAACAATAAATGAAATTATGGATAAATAAAATTCATGCTCATTGAATAATTTTTTGTGATGTCTATAGCTCATGCTTATGTTGTTATATTATTTTATGCTTTAATATTGTCTATTCTTACCATTGATAAAGATGTTATATATCATGTTATATATTGAGAAATTTTGGTTAGAGACCATTCAAATTATAAAATTTTGAGGTACAAAATTAATTAAATAGAGAAGTGATGATACATATCTTTATAAATGAATGTTTTTGTGTGAAACTCATGGTATTATTCATTAAGTAACATCTTTATATAGTGTATGTTGTTAATATAATAGTGTAGTGAAAGAAAGAAAGAGAGAAAAAAATGCTTTTGTTTGATATGGTAAATGTTATGCTTCAAGTTCTAGTTTGTCTTTGCCAATAAAATTATATAGGGTGGAACTTTATATTCAGCTTACCATATCTTGAACACAAAAGGTTGTGATAAAACTTTTTATGAGTTATGAAAGAAAAAAGAACCACATTTAAAATATTTCAAAGTGTGGGGGTGTCTTGTAAAGGTTAATATACCTTTTGATAAGAAAAAAATCTTTGGTTATTTATACTGATAAATTATCTAGAGAGATGTTTCATTCAAATGATAAATTATCTAAATTTGTTTGTGATACCTCAAAAACTATTTTGTCATCTAGTGTAATATTATTTGTGTTTCTTCTAGTTATGACAATATGTCCAATTTCTTGAGATGATAATATAGATTGGATATAGATTCTAGTGACACAAGATCACCTATTGGTTATGGTTATGTTTAACCTTGGATGAAGGTGTCCTATCATGAAAATATGTTAAGAAGTTGTTGTCATGATCTACTATGCAAGCATAAATTATTCCTTTTTCCAATGTATCTTGACAATCAAATTGTTATATTTAAAGTTTCTAGTAAAAATGTCAATAAATAATTGACATATAATGATGAGAGACAAATGTATTAGAAACTTAATTACTTATGGTTATCTCTCTTGACTTTGTCAAGTTAGAAAGAAATATTGCAGATCTGCTTATCAAAGGGTTGATGTATCAACAATAAGTATTTAAGTCGTCGAGGGGAATGAGATTATAGCCCATAAATTAGTTGCAACAATGGACACCCATCTCCACATGAATGGCGATCCCATGGAATGGAGTTCAATGGATAACAACGAAGTTGTTGTTGACTGAAGTACCCCAAATAATTTGATTAAATTTTATGGTCTCATTCCTATGGCGAGGTGTACTATAAATTGTGACAATAATTAGGTTGAGGTATGTGCATTATTATGCTTATTTTATAAAATACATCTTAATAAACCCAATGATTAAGGTATGTGCATTATTATGCTTCTTTTATAAAATACCTCTTAATAAACCCAATGACAATTATTGTAGGGGTGTGAGTCACAAACCACCCTTTGAGGGTTTACCTAATGAGTGTGATGGTGGGACCGCCATTGTGAGGCATGGGCAAGTCTCTAAGTGACACTCATGAAACAAGATACATGCACAAGGCCGTAACGTGCACCCACTGATTAGAACCTGTAATTAACACCAATATTGTATGTGTTATTTACTAAAACCCGGTCACAAGGGATGTAGCTCAAGACAATTAAGTCTCTGCATTTTCTCGGGTGGAAGTTTATAAGCACTAAGTGTAAGGGTCAAACCCGGAAGGTTCCTTATGCTTAACTACAATATTTTGTTTTAAAAGATAATATATTTTTATTTTATTTTATTTTTTTAAATTATGTAGGGGATTGTTAGAAATATTTTAATATAATTTAAAAAATAAAATAATTAAAATAGAAATTCTACTCTTACTCATGTTTTTATAGACCTTTAATTTATGGGTTAATATTTTTTATGGCTAACGACTATATTCTTATTACTATTTACTCCTTTGTCTCTATTTTCTACCTATAAATACCACCTAGGTGCATGGGGAACACAACAACAACAACAACAATAGAGACAACAAACACTATAATTTTTTTCTAGGGGCGTTTTCTCTCTAAGGATAGCGCTATGCGTGTCTCAACCCAGGATATTTCTACTCCCTACCTTTTATCTTTTATTTATTATTGTTATTATAATTGTTGATCTTTGATTAATATTAATTGTTTTATATATTGTCTTAGTATTATTGTTGATTTAATAATTATTATTATATAATTTCATATTTATATTATTATTAATATTATTTGAGTAATCATTTTCTAACAATAATCGCAAAATTGGTTAATTGAATCATGCACATCACACTATATTACATTTAATCCTCACAATTTTGTTGACATTGTACCCACACCCATTGATGTTGTATCACACCTATACGATTTTGTCATCTTATCATACCAACACATATCATCCTTGACCGACAACTCATATCGGACAAGGTTGGGGGACTGGTGTACCACACCTAGCCTAACTCGACCAAATAAGTAAACAATGCATATACCAAGGCAGCCAAGTATTCAGCCTAGGTCGAGTCAGCCTAACTTGTACCGGTTCTAACCTATACATCTAGAGGAACAACCTGCACCTCATATAACCAATATAAGTCGTCAAGGTAAGTAGCCGGTCTAGGCCGGCTACTCCAACAGACCCGGTAAGATTAAAGCCCAGGCCGACAACTCCAATAAACTTAGTGAAAATAGAAGCCCCCGCATTCAATAGGTCTTAAGGGCCTGGGTTAGGGCCCAGGCCCATTTACAGTCCAAGCTAGAGCCCAAGTCAAAGCCCGGCCCATGAGGTAATCAGACATCATTAATGCTCTATAAATACGCGTGGACCCCACTAATTAAAGGTACGCATTCATTAATCACTGATTTGACCTTCTGAGAGCTTTGACTTACTTGAGCTTCGGAGACTCTTCTGCAGGTAACCCCTCCTGGGTTCAAGCTGACATGTACCGACCGGGAAGAGACCAAATGAGGAGATAACGGACTACATGGTAAAGTGACGCTTGTGCTTGACTCATCTTATTTGTTCTCTGCAGGAACAAATGCTAATGTATTTCTAGGAAACCATGATAATTAACATTATCATATTTTTATTTTATTTATTTTTATATTTTATTTTATTTTTGGATTTTATTTAATATTTTGTGTTTTATTAAGTAAAAGTGGAAAAAATAAATGTGTGGATTATATTCTGCAAATAAAGGAAAATCTCAGAGATTTGGGAAGATTATTAACCGAATGAGTGAAATATTGAATAATAAAAAATTATCAATAGTATCATATATCCACAAAGTTGGTTAATCAAATTATAAGTTAGAATAATTGAAAAATAATTCAAAGATATAAAATCTCCAAAGATAAATATATATATATATATATATATATATATATATCAATAATTATCTCTTACAATTTATTCAAGTACCAAATCAAATCTGAATTTTAGACTCATTCCAATTATGAAAGTCTTTAAATTGAGGGTCTGACACACGTCAAAAACACACTTGGAGAGAAGAGAAGAAACTTGATATCTCTATATTTGAAGGTAGAAGGGCATTCTAAAGGATGGAGACATTCAATTTCAACATCAGTCTAGTATTCAGTATTAACTCTCCCATTCATGTGGGTTGGTTGGGTGTAATATATTCTTAATTCTCTGTGAATTCCATTAATCAATATCATTCTTTTCTATTACTCTTGTTATCTATTCTTGCTTTAATAGCATGTTACGGAGTTGGCAAGTGTACCAAATCCTATAAGTAATAAAGTAGGAAGTCCAAATATCGTTTCCCAAGAGACTTGTAAAACAATTGGCAACTTTTACAATTCATAACTCAATTAGACAACAAATTCACAAAAACAAAAATAAAACTCTTTTTGTATTTTTATATTTTAATCAAACATATGGTATGCAACAATATATGATAAAGGCTTCACTAGGATTGGGTTTGATGATCCAATTCAAAGCAAAAACACCAAACAACATTCTTGTTATTCCTACTCTAGGATTCACACCTTATGTAACAAGCCCTAATATCTTAGCGACAAGTCTAAACTTTAATAATAACACTAATGTCTCAAACCTTTCCTTAAGAGTTCGCATTAATAATCAAAATTCTGATGTTATGAATGACAAATGATGTACTCTATGTCTAGATGCACAATCAATTAGTTATCTACTCTAGTTTAGGTTCTAATATTGTGTCCAATAATTAAAAACCTACAAAATATGCAATCAATAATTATCATGTAATTAAAACAAGAATAGAACATAAGAGTGATGGACAAGAATTATATTGAATAGTGGAATTCACAGAGAATTAAGAATATATTACATCCAACCCCGTGATTAAGGGAGTTAACTACTCCTTAACATTCTGAATACTAGAATAATGATGAAGATGAATGCCTCTAGCCTTCAGAATGTGTCTCTACCTTTTTTCCCTCTATCCCCTAAAGGAGGGTTTTTCCTTCAAAAGGGGTTTCTTTTCTGCCTGAAGGGTTGTTGTTGACCTTTGTCAAGTTCCTTATTTATAGATTTTTTAGAACTGGATTGGGCTTACGATTTGTACTTGATTTTGTATTGGAGTAACCAACTTTATCAATATTTTTTTCTTATTAATAACTTTGATAGTTAAATTATGTTGATATTCTTCTTAATCTTTGAGATCTCCACTTGAATAATAATCTTAAAAATATTATGGAATCTTCATAGATTTCCCTTTATCTAATAATCTTGAAAATATTCTTCAAATCTTTAGGAGTTTTCTCCTAATTTGTAAAATATAAACCAAATGCTTATCTTTTCCAATTTTATTAAATAAAACATAATATATCTAAAAGATAATTATAAAATAACAATAAAAGATAAAAAAATAAACAAAATATAAACATGATAATGCAAATTATCATTGATAATTATTGATTGCATATTTGTAGGTATCTAATCATTAGACACAATATTAGAACTTAGACTAGAATAGACAACTAATTGATTCTGCATCTAGACATAGAGTACATCATTCGTCATTCAAAATATCATAATTTGATAATTAATGCAAACTCTTAATAAGGAAATGTCTAAGACATTAAGCTTCTTATTAAAGTATAGACTTGTCGCTAATACATTAGAGCTTGTTACATAAGGTGTGAATGCTAGATTAGAAATTAGAAGAATATTGTTTGGTGTTTTTTCTTTGAATTGGATCATGAACCCAATCCCAATGAAGCTTTTATCTGATATTTTTCTCAATCAAGTTCTTTGTTTCCATTATGCCAATTCCTTTTAGTCTTTACAATTTAATCTGATTTTTTTTATCTCAACCTAAAATGTATTGCTATTCTCACCCTTTATCAACAACTAACCAATTAATTTAAACCATATTAGTCTTTGTGGGATACGATATCTAGACTTGTCCACTGTATTACTTGTGCGATTTGGTACACTTGTCAATCCCGTAACAAATGGTCAAGGTCTGCCTGTACAGTTTACTGGTTCTGCCACTTTTTCCTCTTCTACTTGTCCTCTTATCATGTTTTATCTCAATAATCTTTTACATTTTCCTTCCATTAATAAAAATATTGTTAGTGTTAGTCGATTTTTTCGTGGCAATCATGTATATTTTGAATTTCACCCATCTATTTGTCTTGTCAAGTAACAAGTTGATCAATCTGTTCTTCTCACGGGTTATCTTGGCTTAGATGTATTATATCAATTTCCTACACTTCTTCTGCTACCTTCTACCAACTTTACTCACTATTATTTGACTCAACATTCCTCTTTAAACACATCCAAAGACCAATATCAGTCTTCTACTACCTTACCTTCCACCACTTTATACACTTTATGACACCATAGACTAGGTCATCTATCATTTACTATTTCAAATTATGTCCTCAAACAATGTAATCTTTCATTAGTAAATAAAGCACCTGCTGAATTTTGTGTTGCATGTTGTATGGGTAAATCTCATCAATTTCCCTCTCACTCATCTATGACATCCTATACCCACCCTCTTCAACTGATTTATTATGATCTTTGGAGACCATCCCTTGTTCCATCATCTCTTGGGTACACTTATTATATCTCATTTGGTGATGCTTACAATATATTAACCTTGATCTATTTTCTTAAAAAAAAAATGTGATGCATTAAGCATTTTTAAACAGCTTAAAACAAGTGTTGAACTTCAACTAAACCACAAAATTAAAGAGGTTCAAGCTGACTGGGTTGGTGAATTTAGGCCTTTAACTTCATTCCTTAAATCTTTAGACATTCATCATCGTCTTATTTGCCTACATACTCATCATAAAAAATGTTGTTGCTAAATGTAAACACTGTCACATAGTTGACATGGGTCTTACTCTTCTTTCACAATCAACTTTTCCTTTCAAATTTTTGGATCATGCTTTTCACACTACGGCATACCTAATTAATAAACTACCCACTACTAACAATCCTCATTCCATACGTTATTTCACTCTATTTCATAAAGAACTTGACTACCAGTTTCTTCATACATTTGGTTGTGCCAATGGTAAACTTTTTATCTCCAAGGATGTTATATTTGATGAACATAATTTTCCTTTTATGTTTTCAAGACCTGTTACATCTTTACATCATTCCACTTTCGTGCTCTTCCTCTAGGCGTTCTTCCATCTACAATTTCTTCACCCACTCAGCATGCTACACCTGAGTCACCATCTGCTTTACCACATCCTAAGTCCATTCCTGCTATCCTTTCTTCTTTTTGTCCTGTTAGTTCCTCCCTTGTCACTAATGCTCCTTTTCTTCCTATTCCTACTCCTCTTCCCTTCAATACTTCCTTATGTCATCCCATGCAAACTCAATGAAAATATGGCCTTGTTAAACCCCATGTTTATCCATCTCTTTTTCTCACTACAGTCGAACCTACCACTGTCAAACAAGTCTTGCCCTCTCCTCTATGACGCAAAGTTTTGCAAGATGAATATGATGCTCTTTTGGCCAATCATACTTGGTCTCTTACATCTCTTCCTACAGGTCGCTCTGTTGTTAGATGCAAATTGATTTTTCGTATTAAGAAAAATCCATATGGTACTATTAATCACTATAAGGCCATATTGGTTGCCAAAGGGTTTCATCAGTAGTATAGATGTGATTACTCTGAAACATTTGCTCTGGTAGTGAAGCCTGTCACTATTCACATTATGCTAACCCTTGCCATCACACATTAGTGGTCTATTCAACACATAAACTTCAATAATGCCTTCTTAAATGGCATTCTCAATGAAGATGTTTCTATGACCCAACCCCTGTGTTTTGAGTCCACCAATTCTAATCTGGTATGCAAACTCCACAAGTCTATATATGGCCTAAAACAGACCCCTCGCTCCTAGTATGAAAGGTTGACTTCTACACTCATTGGATTTGGTTTTCATTCCAACAAGTGTGACCTTCTCTTCTCATTGAGGTTAAACAATTTTCTGGAGGCTATCTTCTTCTATCTTAAAACAAGTATAAACGTGAACTTCTTGATCAAGCTGGCATGTCTACTGCCAAAGGTATTACTACTCCTCTTCCCAACGGTCTCAAACTCTCCAAACTAGGTTCTGAATATATGGATAATCCCTCTCTTTACTGCTATATTGTTGCTGCATTACAATATGTCATAATCATGAGACCATAAATTGGGTATAACTGTGAATAAAGTTTATCAATTCATGGCACAACCTCTTCTTGAACATTAGAAAGTTGTTAAACGTATTTTGCGTTACCTAAAAGGCACTCTCTCTTATGGTTTACACATTCAGTCTGCCTTTCCAATACAAAATCAGTACTCTATCACAGCCTTTTGTGATGCAGATTGGGCATCTGACAATGATGATCATCATCTAAGAAACAAACCTTGGTTGCTTGTTCAAGTGTTGAAGCAGAATACTATAGTCTTGCTATTACTACTACTGAAATCCTATGGCACTACAAGAAAAAGTCTTATTAGTAACCAATTTTAGTGACTACAAGTTGTTAGTCACACTATAGTGACCAATTTAGATACCAATTTACAAACTTAAAATTTATTGGTTACTAAAATAGACACTAATATAAATAAAAAATTATAATTGGTCACTAAATTTGTCACTAATTAATTAGAGACCAATTTAGTAACTAAGTTATTTTGGTTGCCAAAACTTAGGTAGCTAATTTTTAGTGACCAATTTTCTTTGGTAGCCAAAACTATGGTAACTAATTTTAAAAACCAATTTAGTGACCAATTTTCTTTGGTAGCCAAAACTATGGTAATTAATTTTAAAAACCAATCTAGTGACCAATTATAGTTTTTTATTCTTAATAGTAACTATTTTAGTAACCAATAATTTTTTTACTTTGTAACTTATATCTAAATTAGTCATTATAGTAACTAATAACTTTTGGTCACTAAAATTGGTTATTAATGAAGTATTTTCTTGTAATGTGGTTGCAATCTCTTCTTCATGAACTCAAAATTTAGTGTACCAGTCTTGTTATTTATTGTGACAATCAGTAGTTGCATTAAGTCAGAATCATGATCTAAACTCCAGGACAAAACACATGGAACTTGACATCTTCTTTGTAAGAGAAAAAGTATTAAATCACTCCTCAGTCTTTCATCACATCCCTGCAACTAATCAAGTTGTTATTATCTTAACCAAGCCTCTCTCTCAAGATCTATTCTCTACTTTGCATAACAAACTCAATATTATTGATTATTTTCAATAACCTTGTGTTTGAGGAGGACTATTAGAATATAATTCTTATATGTGTATTCTGTTTAATTATAACATTCTAGAATACGCTAACTATCATTTTATAGGTCAATATGGTGACTCACCTGGTGTCCAGTGTAAATATTTATATATATATATATTATTGTATTGTTACTGAAATAAAAAATACTTTTTCTCTTCACGTTTTACCTTCTGCTGTTTCTAATAAGGAGAAATCAACGGGAAGGTTATAAAGTAGGTTGAAAGTATATAGCATGTAATCTGTTAGCAAGATTTTGAGAACAGATGCTCAATTCTAGTTCCCTTTCAAATTAGAGTATTGGAAAATTATAATATCATATTTTTATATAGATATGAAATAATATAAGATTAATTTTAAAATATTGAATACAACTTATAAGAACGATTTGAGAAACTTTTGATGACACAAAATCTATTAGATACTAAAAGAGAATACCTAATGGTTTTATAATATGTTTACAGATAATTTCACAAACATTTAATCAGATAATTAGGGACTTATACTTTTAGTAAAGTTACTTAATTGGAGATTTAACTTTTTGTATCTTTGTATTTATACTTTTGTTCCAATGATTTATGAAATTATATAAAATTCAACAATCATAATACCAAGTATGACAGTGAAAGGTGGTAGAAACTAACAACAAAACATGACATTTACAGCCATCAAAGGAATCCTAAATTAAAAAACTTGCTGACTATGACAGGTTTTGAGCTCTTATGACAGTTGTATAAGCATCTTCCCCCTTTGTTTGGACTATAATATCTGTCTGTAGTCAAATAAAACTTATTTTCATTTCATATGATTTTGGAACCAAAATTTCTCTTTCACAGTGGAGAACCACTAAAACAAATCGAATTATTTCCGGAAAAGACAAAATCAAGACAACACCTTCAAATTGACAAGCAAATTAATTAAAACTTAATTATTTTCTTTGAAGCATATCCCAACCAAACTAGTAAGCATAGAAATGGCAGAAACAAAGTTGAGTTGCTTCAAAGACCAAAAATGGTCACTCCATGGCATGACAGCTCTAGTTACAGGAGGCACCCGAGGCATAGGGTTTGTTCACTTCTATAATGTCTGCTACATTCTTGTTTTAACATTCTTTTCTCTGTTACTTCTACTTCAATTTTTGATTCTGTTGCCACATTTAGATACGCTATAGCTGAAGAACTAGCAGAATTTGGAGCATCTGTGCATATATGTGCTCGTAACCAGCAAGATATTGACAAATGCTTAGACGAATGGAAAAGAAAAGGATTTCGTATAACAGGGTCGCCATGTGATGTACTATTCCGTGACCAACGCGAAAATTTGATGAAAAATGTTTCTTCAATCTTTGAAGGAAAACTTAACATTCTGGTATGACCCTCTTGGATAAAATTTTATAGCAGTATGTGTCTGCATAACATGCAGAACATATATCAATGACATTATTCATTTGAGAAACTTCTGTCTGCATAATTCATGATAGCATGAGAATAGTATTTCTAATTACAAAACTTTGGTATGGAAGCAACTATACTGAGTACTGTTAATGCATGTTTAGAGGGATGAAAATAATTTATATCTAGATTTCTTTCAAATATTCAAGGCTTTCAGTCTTGTAAATTTCATGATGGATGGTACTTCAATTTACTTTTTCTTTTTCCAGTTTCAATTTCCCCTGGCTTGAATTACTCCGTAAATGGTTTTGTGTAGATAAACAATGCTGGAACATGTTCACCTAAGAACCTCGTAGATTATACTGCAGAAGATGTAAGCAGAGTAATGGGAATTAATTTTGAGTCTAGTTTCCACCTATGTCAACTAGCACATCCCCTTCTCAAAGCATCTGGATATGGGAGCATAGTATTCATATCCTCCATTGCAAGTCTTAAAGCTTCGCCTTATATTTCTGCCTATGCTTCCTCTAAAGGTATTTTTCCCTCTTTGAATCCTTTTAACTTCAAAGCAAATTGGTGTTTCAGAAGATAATGAATATCTGTATATAAATATAATTCAGGAGCTATGAATCAATTCACCAAGAACGTAGCATTGGAATGGGCAAAGGATAATATTCGTGCAAATTCTGTCGCACCTGGATTTGTTGAGACCGAACTTCTGGATTCTATAACGGTACGTAAACTTCTGGATTCCCGAAAATTGGTTAGTTTTATCAATCGGTGACTAATCTTAACTGAAAAAGCTTACTACTTTCAGCGAAATTTCTATCTTAGCACTCAGATTTTGTGTTTAACTCATTCCAATAAAACAAATCAATAATTGATATAAAACCAGAGAATATTCTTTATTCAGATTTATAAATACTATAATTTGCGTGGTTAATTTAGCAACCATGACCAAATATCTATGTGCATTGCTATTGTTATTGTTACAGGAATCTATTGATGAAGGGAAGAAAATTGTTGAAGCTATGATTTCTCAAACACCGGCTGGTCGCATTGGAGAACCTAAGGACATCTCAGCCATGGTTGCTTTTCTTTGCCTTCCGGTTGCTTCATACATCACTGGACAAATTTTAGCTGTAGATGGAGGTTACATAATTTAATCTGTTATTTAAAATAAAATAAATAACTGTCCCAAAGACAAATCTCCGCATCAACTTGGTTTGTCAAAACTCCTAAACTAATCATTATTGGTAGTGTTTGAAGTAGAATATTTAAAGTGTTATCTATTTCATTATGAAGTTCAAGTTTATCAATTTCAAGTTAACTTCAAACGGGTATATATATATATATATATATATATATTACTTGTACATGATGTCGACACTATTTTAGTACGGAACCAAACGATCTCAAAAATCTTCTGTGTCCATCCTTCTTTTGCTCCTCTCCGAACTCCTCATAGATCTGCCTGTCGTATGAACTCCGAGGGTGGGGTACCTGCAGGCACTCCGACGCTCAAGTCAAATAGTGATTCTATATGTCGTATATGTAGTAAAGTGAGAAAAGCATATCTTTACGTGTTCACCAGGTCTTAATTTATACTAATTTCTTAACGGACTTGTATTCAAGGATCAATTCTTTCCCTATCCGACTAAGGTTGTACGGTGTACGCGTCAGTACTTTCCTTATTGACTGAGAGTGTGTGTCTACATTTTGTCAAAGATCAACTCTTTCTTTTTGAACGCTTTTGTGCCTTTGTTAAAGATCACCTCTTTCCATTATGAGATTTGTTCGTATGTACTTTTGTTAAAGATCACCTCTTTCCATTATGAGATTTGTTCGTATGTACTTTTGTTAAAGATCAGTTCTTTCCATTTTGAGATTTGTTCGTCTGTACTTAGGGATGGCAACGGGGCGGGTGGGGATGGGTTTCGCTATCTCATAAAAAAAATTCATTCTCATCTCCATACCCAAACCCAACGGGTATCAAAGTTTTATCTCTTCCTCATCCCCGCCGGGTAACGGGTATAATCTTGTACCCATACCCGTACTCGTTTTCTTACTACTTTAATATAAATTTTAATTAATTTTTATAAAATAATAAAAAATTACGTTAAAGGAAACATAATATTATCAAATATTGAATATTAGGAGGATGATTGTTTCTTCTATATCAAATACTTTAAAATAAATTATAATTGTTTACATTTTAAATTAGAATACCAAATAAAATTTCATGAGAACTAAAACATTTATTAAATTTGCAAACTGCAAACATTAATGAAACCTAGTTGATAAAATTTAAAAATATTTTTAAAAAAATTTAAAGGAAAACAATATTCAAATTAAAATATATTTTAAATGTTTGTTTACTTCAATTTTTTAAATTCTAATGAATCTCTTTTTTTATACACTAATAAAAGTGATAATACATCACTTAATCAAAATGACGCAAATAACAAATAATAAACATAATAATAAAATTTTAAGATGGATATTATATCTTTTGAACTTCAATATATGTTGGATGGTGATAAAAAATATTCATGGCAACTTCAATATATTCATGGTGATAATACATTAAATTTTGATATTGTAGTAAATAAAAGTTATTTATACAATTATAGTGAAAAATTACAGTATAATTGATATAATGAGTTAGAAAATAAAAAATAATTAGATAGAATATACTGAAATAGTATTCTACATGATGAAAATAAACAACAAATAAAAATATTAAAAAATTAACAAATATATGTCTTAGAAACAATTTGAGAAACTATTGAAAGAAATCGCACAAAGGAAAACAAATGTATAATTAAGGGTATGATAAGATGAAAAATACCTTAGACATCTAAAAATACTTTTCAAATATCAACATATATACTCAATGGTTGAGAAATAATTGATTTAGCGAAACAAAAGAGTTTTTCAAATGAAACAAAAATTAATAAAAATAAGTAAATAATTTTTTTATATTACCTAGTAAATAAAAGGTTTATGCTATTAAACACTTAAATTGAGAGTATTAAACATACTCATGTGAAAAGAAAATATACAATAAATAAAAATATTAAAAAATAATAGAAATATTCAAATATGAGACATAAAAAATTTTTAATTGACATACATCATTTTAACATAATTACATAAATGTTATGATAAGATGAAAAATATATTAGAAATGCGAATAAGTTTCATGAAAAACCAAATAACTAG
>Ga0214542_1010076_pt1 | contig 14106 bp, 7 predicted proteins | sample CNSS1metaG_FD_160096 | JGI IMG/M metagenome (GOLD analysis project Ga0214542, IMG submission 160096) | Root nodule microbial communities from cowpea collected in UCLA plant growth center, Los Angeles, California, USA - CNSS1 | ecosystem: Host-associated > Plants > Roots > Nodule | place: USA...
TTCAGATGCTGATTATGGTGGTTGTAAAATAGATAGAAAAAGTACCAGTGGTACTTGTCACCTCTTAGGTAGTTCATTAGTCTCTTGGCACTCGAAGAAACAAGCTTGTGTGGCTTTGTCAACTACAAAGGTTGAATACATAGCAGCTGGAAACTGTTGTGCTCAAATTCTTTGGATGAAACAACAACTAGAAGATTATAATATCTTTCTAAATCACATACCTCTGAAATGTGATAATACCAGTGCTATTAATTTAACCAAAAATCCCATAATGCACTCTAGGACAAAGCACATTGAAATAAGGCATCATTTCCTAAGAGATCACATTAATAAAGGAAATTGTGAGATAGAATACGTAGATACAAAGCACCAATTAACTGATATCTTTACCAAACCTTTAGCTAAAGATAGATTTTATGAACTAAGAAGAGACTTAGGCATATTAGAGATCTCTTAAATTGCCAAAAATTCAAAATCCTTAAAAATCTGAAAAATAGCGTAAATAATCGATTATAAGTGCCAATAATCGATTATCACCCACTCTTAAAAATCCCAAAACATTCTGGAATAATCGATTATTTAGGGCAATAATCGATTATCCTTCATTCTGAGCCAAAAAAAAAATCAAAAACTCACTGGAATAATCGATTATCACTTAGGATAATCGATTATCAGCTCGTCAGACTTCATATTTTGCCTAGTTCATGAACCAATAATCGATTATCACCTTAGGATAATCGATTATTACACGTTGTTGGACCAAATAAATTCAAAAACTAGCCGTTACAACGACTAGATTTGCATCAAATCACGTGTATATGGCCGTTGGATACTCTTCTCTATAAATCTTAGCCATTTTTATCACCAGAACACTTTTTTCTCTCAATCAACACTCAAGAACCTCTCATTTTCTCATTTTCTCAAAAACTCTCAAAAGCTTCCCTCTCTTTTACCTCAACCATGGCTGAACCCTCTCGTAGAAAGATTCCTACCCGCAGAAGGACTGCATCTCGTGCTTCTCAACCCTCAACTGCACCTAGGACTGCTTCCACTGAAGGATGGATTTCGGATGAAGAAAGAAGATTTGAATTCATCACATTGTGGAAAGACAAACCCCTCATCACTCCGAAATTCGTCCAGTCTCAATGGTTTGTCAATCGGCATTTCACAATTCAAAATTTTCTGGCTGAACAAGGTGTGAAATTCTTCACAGAGATGCAAGGCACCTACTACCCCGATTTGGTACGAGTCTTCTACTTCAATTACAAATTCAGAGATGGAGTTGGGTTCACAAAGGTGAAAGGTGTCGACATTATTTTAGATGATGATATTTGGGAAAATGTTGCACAATTTCCCATTCATGATGGCACATCTCCAATCCTCACGGCTGGCATTGAAGGGTTCAACAGAATTTTTGCATATAGATCCTTTATGCGATGCCCAGATCAAGAAATAGGCCGCTAATGGCTAGCCGAACCTCTCAAAATCAATGAGCGTCTACTTCACTATCTCATTGTTTGGATTTTATGTCCACATGGTACAAACCACGCACAGTGCAGTGAAACAAATCTTATGATCATTTATGCCATGCTCAACCACATTCCTATCTATTGGCCAAACATCATTCTTGACACCATGCTCAAAGCCAAGAGATTGCCTCAATATCCTCTCCCGTATTCCTTGCTCATCTCTCGTATTTGTGAGTACAAAGGGGTAAATGTCTCTGATGAACAGTCTCATAAGACCACTAAGGCAAACAAAATTGCGGAAAACTCCTTGAAGCAGATGAAATTTATTCCTTTCGGGAATACTTACATTCACAAGGATGATATGCCTCCCTCGGACAATGAAGAAGAAGAAAATCCTCCCATTGCTTCTATTCCTCCTGTTGACACAAATATTGGATCATCCAATGGTGTTGGTGGCTCATCCTCTTCTTTAGAGGATCACATTTTAAACCTTAACCAGAGACTGAAGAATCCTTTCTTCTCTCCACTCACAGACATGAAGAAGTCACTGGATTAATTAGAGGAATAGATTCTAGGATTTCTAATTTAGAACATAACTTTGATAAATATGATGAAGATGATGACATGAGTCAAGACTTTTAAAAGTCTACATCATAGTTATTTTTTATTGTAATATGTTTTCCAGTTTTATTATTTCTCAATAAACGTCTCTTTTTATTGCTATTCTTTACCATTGTCTCATTGAGGGGGAGCTTCTCTATTAAAACTTTTTTTCATATGATCAAAACAGGGGGAGAAAAAGTTTAAACGTTTAAACCAAACAGTGCTACTAACAAATCTACTTGTAAGATATTTTGATTGCAGATACTTTAAACATATTGTTTTGATCATCATCAAAAAGGGAGAGATTGTTGGCAAAAGCAATACAAGTCTAAATGCTGAAGAAAGATTTTGATGATGATAAAAGAAGCCTGAAAGCCATCTGGAAGTCAATATGAAGACCATGTGTTGTTGTGTTTAAAGCTATCTTGTAAAATGTAATTAGATTAGTTAGAATCAGTATTGTACAAGAAAATTCTGGTATTTCTCGAAAAGTCAAAGTGATAATCGATTATCACTTAGAATAATCGATTATCCTGAGCTAAACCAATTATTTCAAGAAAGCACTGGAATACTCGATTATCACCTCTGATAATCGATTATCTGCTCAGAAATTTGTTTTTCATAAACCACACTGGAATAATCGATTATCACTGGTGATAATCGATTATCCTGGTTAGTTGGGTGTGACTGTTCACCTTTTTGACCTAATTTTTGGAACCTCTATTTAAGGAACTTCAGAGTTACTTCTCACTTACCTTTTTGAGAAGCTAGAGTGCTAGTGCTGTGATTGCAAGAGAGTTCTCTGAGTGTTCTCAATAGAAGCTTTGAAAAACCTAGTGTGGGTAGAGCGATAACTTTTCCTGAGAGGTGTTCTAGGAGATTGAGTGTTGTTGTTGTTGCTAGGAAAGCTAAGGTCAAGGTTCTCTGTGTGATTCAGAGAAAGGTGTTCATCTCTTGTGTGATTCAAGAGAGGTGTTTTCTTTCCTTACACTCTTAATATCTAATTGTAAATCTGTTACTTGTTAGTGATTTAGTTAATCTCGTTTTTGAGAGATTAACAACTGGACGTAGGGTCTTTTGATTCGAACCAGTATAAATACATGTGTTCAATCTTCTTCTCTATCTCTTTATTTCATCTATTATTGTATTTAAAGAAATTAATTATTGATTTAATGGATAAATTTTGGAAAAATTTTAAAGTATTAATTTTATTACTTAAAACCAATTCACCCCCCTCTTGATTTTTGTCCACACGTTTAAACATTCCGCTGCGTGATACCAACATACACTAACCACATATATCACCAAGAGTTTCCCATGAAACTCCTTTACCAACACATTCCACATGCCGTATCAATCACCCAATTCTCATGTATTTCCACCACCAACCAAATATATCATGTTTCTCATTTCATGCTTTTCACATGCATACCAATATTCAATCCAACAAAATCATGGCTTATTACATAATGACACATTCATTCCAGTCCCATTCAAGCATACATATCAAGCATGGCCATATACTATGACCAAGGAAAATAATTAACACAAGCATGGAGTTCGAGAATGGAGAAGAGTGTGTTGTGTTTTCAGTTTGTGGGCAGATTTTTCATTGTGATTGTATCAAACACTGGTTAGAGGAAAAATCCACCTGTCCAAATTGTCGTCTCTGTGTGGCATCTTCAGCCACCGTCTTCAGAAAGCATGGATTTAGTGTAGTGTGTGAAAGTTTTTTAGCACATTTTTTTCTGAGGAATCACAGTAAAAATTAGTGACGTGTTCATTGATTGCACAGTTTGAAACGGATTTCCTTCTTTTCCTGCTAATTTTTATGAAAAATATCTATTTGTTTTAATCCTATCTTCTACGTATAAAAAAAAGTTATTTTTTTGGTTACGTTTACACATTATTCATTTAAGATTTTAAAAAATATAAGTTTGTTAGCATCGGATAAATATGGAATAGGAATGAGTGTTTGTATCATCACCAATTTAATTTATATTGCTATATTGTTTTTCTTTATTGAGAATTAACTAACACAGAAAAAAAATGTATTTGGTAGGATTTTAAAAATGTTAAACGCTTAAGGAATGTCTGGTGGCTTAATTACATTTTCTCGGTTTGATTAAATTCCCCAAATTAAAAAAAATGTAATAATTTGATTGTTTCATGGATTTATATCATTAATTTTTTGATTGTGATATGTACTATATATTATGCTTGAAATAAAATCGTAGTGTTTGGTTTTTAACAAGTGTAGGCCTAATTGGATATAGTAAACATTCCCTTAAGTTCGCAGTCATCTCTAAGTTTGTATCTCGTATAAATCCTAATTTGAAAAAAGAAAAATTTTCCGATCAATAATTTTGTAACTTTATTTAAAAAAAAAATCATGTAAAGTAATTTGACAACTATTTATGTTCACGTGTCATGTGATATGCAACAAAGGGTAAAAGGTGCACCGTTAGTTTGAGTTAATTGATTTGATGAGTAATACTTCATATGACTGCGATTTGGATTGCTTGTACAAAACAATAATCTCCAAGCATTGACGATTATTTAGATGTAGACTTGAGGCTTTGCGTTTCGAATCAATTATTTAGATGTACATGAGTTTTGCCTGCCTTTCGTATCTTCTTGACTACTCATCATTTGCAATAAGACAAATTTTTTTTTTTTTCAGTTTCTTTTTTAGAAAATATAAGATTTATTATATGACTCATTGTTGAAAATATTTAGTTAATATATTTTTTATTTAAATTAGTTTGTAGGAAATATTTTTATTTTTAAAAATATTTTTTATTTTTAGAAAATAGTTATTATTTTAGAATTGTGAAACATTTTATATTTTATACTTTGTTACATTTAATTATCTTAAAATTTCATAAATCTACCTTCCAATTAAGTCCGCATAGATAATGGTCGCATTACATAATTTAAATAAATGAGTTAATTTAATCTATTATTAAATAGTGTTGTAAAATAAATAAATAAATAAATAGTAAAAGTTTTTAAATTAAATGGCAAATTAAAATTGTAAAGATGATAACCATAATCCATGAGTAATGATTTTAACATGTACACAAATGTTTATTATTTATCTTATATTTTAAAAATAATTTTTGATACATTAACTTATTATAATTATACACTTGAAATTATGTTGTAATGGAATTTTAGAAATTTCTCACGGTAGAAATATTAATAATTTCATTATTTACAGCTAAAAAATTAATTTAAAAAAACTGGAAGTTTGTAATTTTAATAATTTTTAAAATATAAATTTTTTATTTTAATATTCGCTTAATTATGTTTGGTTTTTAATAAGTTTAGGTCTAATTGGGTAGATAATGGTCACAATACATTTTTATCATTTTTAAATAAAAGAGTTAATTGAATCTTTTATTAATAATGTTATAAAATAAATAAATAAATAGTAAAAGTTAAAAAAAATAAGTAACCGATTTTTTATTTAATGGTCTATACAAAAATAAGTATTTTAAAATAAATGACAACGACTTTAAAATTTAAATATATAAATATGATAACCATCATCATATATCTATTATAATGGGTTAAGATCTGTAAATTTATAGCAAATGAAAATAATTTTAATTTTTTTACTACTACAATTGTCTCAATTATTTTCAGATATAAGTAATGGTTTTAACATGTACAGAAAAGTTTAGTATTTATTTTATATTTTAAAAATAGTTGTAACGCAATTTTAGAAATTTCTCAGGTAGAAGATATGAATAATTTCATTATTTACAGGCAAAATTTAATTTTAAAAAGTTGAATTTTGTAATTTTATTAATTTTTAAAATATAAAATATTTATTTGAATGTTTTAATAAATTCTAATAGTTATATAATAAACTTAAAGTTATACATTTAAATAAAAAACATAAATTAACTTTGAATATATATATATATATATATATATATATATATATATATATATATATATATATATTAAAATCATAAGAATAATGCAAAATATTATTGTTACCTTATATAATATACTTTGATATAATTTATACACATTATTTTTTAAATTAACTAACAAATTATACATAAAATATTAATTTGAAAATTTACAAATCTAGTTACAAGATTGAATAATAAATGAAATATTACGATCTACTTTTTATCCTTTTAGTAAATTTTATCTTAATCTTAAACTAATTGTGACATTCCAATTAAATAGAACAATTCTATTAAATAGAATATCACTCATTGATAATAGTAAGAGAGCAACCAGATTAACCGTACATATAAGGTGATTCACGATTACAGTCATCCATGAAAATACTAAGGCACACCAAAAATGCCATGAACAGAACATAGGCAAAAGAGGTTTAACAATATACAAAAAGGTTGCTCCTAGAGCAGGGAAATTACAAAGGCACTTGGGCCTTAAAACTGCTCACATGAGCCACAACTAACATAACCACAACTAGCCAGTTGTGTCACCACTACTAGATCTAGCATCAGAATTTCCTCCATCTGCTCCCACCATTATGGTGATCATTGCAAAAGAGAAAACGAGACAAGAAGCAGACACAATTTAAAGGGTAAGCTAGAGAAAATATCTTTAACATATTATAGAGCAAGAAAAAGGCAAAGCAGGTTATTAACAATTAAATAGTAGACACTCAGATCATGTGAGAGTAAACAAATGCAAGCTACTACGACTCGATATCCGGATCATACTCTTGATATAAAATTCTAAAGGAAGTATACACTTGTGCTGGTTTCTAAACTCTGCAGAGTCTAGACGCAAGGGGTTATCACCCAACCACGCACAGAGTTAATCCTCTATTGTTTTGGGCCCAATATGTCCCAAGACTAGGACGTCCTGCCACTCTCACCACATAAATCGTTCTGCTCTATGTGAGCGTGAACAATTATTAGAGTTCAGGATACCTTCCTTTATCTAGACATCTCCTATATCAAGGTATACACTAGCCACATATATCACCAAGAGTTTCCTATGAAACTCCTTTACCAACACATTCCACATGTCGTATCAATCACCCAATTCTCATGTAATTCCACCACCAACCAAATATATCATGTTTCTCATTTCATGCTTTACACATGCATACCAATATTCAATCAAACAAAATCATGGCTTATTACATAATGACACATTCATTGTAGTCCCATTCAAGCATACATATCAAGCATGGCCACATACTTTGAGCAAGGGAAATATTTAACACAAGCATGTGGCCACATCAGCCAACACAACAGCCTCTGCCAGGAATTTTTGCCCAACCTAAAGGTCCTCGCCTAGGCGAAAGCTTGATAGTGGGTACTGCAAGGTTCCAACGAGTTCTCGCTTAAGCGACAACATCTCGCCTAAGCGAGACTACGCCTCGCTCAACAATAAAATCAGTCGCCTAGGCGACAACTAGAGTTGGAATCCAGGGGTGAGTTCCTTCTACTCTCGCTTAGGCGATGGTCACTCGCTTGGGCGAGATTAGCAGGTTTCTCACCTGTTCGTACCTGTAGCTCCCTGTTCAACCATGCATATACACACCAAACCAGATTTTATACAGCCATTAACAATTCTTATGGACCAGAAACTTAAAACAGATCAAGAGCAAGCATAAATAACTAAAACAAAATCCTAACCTAGCTTCTCTTACCTTTTTAAACGCTAATATGCAACAGGCCCGCAACTAAGGAGTACCACAACTCTAAGAACTATGGCAAGGAGCTTAAACGTGGAACTAGGACAAAACAAGGTATAAGGTTAAACCCTAATCCAACCCAAGTATCCAAACAGTGAAGAATAAGAGGGGAACAGACCTGGAAACCTTAAGGTTTACTTACTTGGAAATGGAAATGGACTTAGCTAGCTTGAAGAGGGAAGTTCACTATGCCCTAACAGAGCTCTCAAGTTCTAGCAGAGAGAGTAGGAGGGAAACTATTTTTTCTGAAAAAGAGTAAAGTGAGAGTGTGAGGGACTGGGCAGAGTATTGGGGGTCCCCTAAGGGGCTGGCCTTGAGCCTACGAAAAGGGCCAGACCCATACTCATAGAGCTAAAAATGAGGCTTACACTAATAATATTTTTAAAGATTAAGCACACCTTGAGACAATAAAAATATTCAAAGTGGAATGTTTGACATTTGGGTTATTTGTAATGATATTAAATATACAAAGATGATCACTGATGTACATAAATGAAAAGTACATGTATCTAAATTTATTTTAAGAGACATTCATGAGGCAAATGATTTAAGGGTAACAATGTTACTTTTATTACTATATTAATTTATACCCCAAATATATAATTTATTCAATTATAATTTAAATTGATTTTTTAATTAAGAAATAATTAAAATAGCAATTAAATATATTAAATTATTGAATTTTTTTTTTTATAATCATAACCACTCCACTAGTAAATAATAGGTTTAATCACACGCAAAGTCCTTGTTTTGGTTAAGAAATCTCAATTGGATCCTCAGCTTTAAAGTTGTTCCAATTGAGTTCTTAAGTTTGAAAATTTGTATTAAATAAACCATTTCTGTCAGGAACTGTGAAACAGTGTCTGATGTTGTTGTGCTGTAATATTGATAGTGCACGTGTAATTTGTTTATAAATTTCACTGTTGTTGACGTGTATATAGGAAGAGGCAGTGCCTATGACTTTGCCCTAACATTTGAAGAAAGAAGAAGTAAAGTAGCTATGTCATTTTCAAATTCGTCTGGATCTTGCACATGTGGGGGGAAGCAACCTAGTGGTGGGTCTGATGGTGGTGGTTCATCTCACGGTGGTGGATCTTCCCATGGTTGTGGCGCGAAAATTTTTGGTATTAAGCCCATGTGCTACTGTGGTCAGACAATTGTATTGAGAATGACAAAAACCCTTAAGAATAAGGGTAAACAATTTTGGGGATGCCCTAAATTTAAGGTAAGATGTGGGGGAAAATTCTTTTTTTGTTTAATTTAACTTTTCTGGCAAAAAAGATATAATAATGTGATTGTGGTATTTTGTGGAACAAAGTGGGTCTCAAGATTTGGGTGGCTGCAATTTTTTCCAATGGTTTATTCAACAAGAAATCGAAGAAGAAGTGTGTGTGAAGAAAAACCTAATTGATCGAGATGTGGTGAAGATGGAAGAAAGAGATTCTAGAGGGATTAAAGTGCTGAAATTAGAGAAGATTGAAGAAAAAAATGTGGTGAATATGAGAGAAAGAGATGGTGGATGGATCATAACTGAGAAACTAGATAAGCTATAGTTAGTTTGCAAAAGTGGATGAAGTTGATGTTAGGGATGATGGTTGTTGTATGCGTTATGAATGAGATAGTTATTTTACTGTTGTTGTAAAGGCCTCACGTGTTGTAATGGTGGGTTGAACTTTTGTGTTTTTTAATGTTTCCAAATGAATTACACAGATTTGGTTCTGAATTATGCATTATGAGTCATGTTTTTTGTATGATAGGAAAACTAAAGTTTAGTTAACTCATAAAATTAGGTGCTTTAGCAGTCATAATCATTCATCCTTAAATTTAGATTTCAAAAAACATCAGACATGTTTTACACATAATAGTTTTCTTTCATCCTGCCAAACTAAAAGTGCACTAAAATACATAATCATTCATCATGTCAATTCTTTGAATCCAACAATTGTACTTAAACATGAAAGTGCACCAAATACAATACATTAATCAAAGCCCACAAAAGAGACGTCATAACAGACGAACAAAATAAAGGCATCCAAACAAAAAAGACCCATAAAAAAAAGCCACTTCTAGTATATAGCTGTAGTTGGTGTGATTCAAACAGGACCCCTCCTGGGCTTAAGTTTTTCCCTCATCTATGGTGTGGGTGTAGGTTGTCTTGATGGTGCTGGATTAGGTGATGGTTGTGGCTGGGTGGATGCTCCTACTTTGATGTATGGTGTTGCCTGGGTTGAGGGTGTTAATGCAGTTGGTTGTGGTTCAGATAAGTTAGCATTACAGTTGATTGAGCCAGTCTGGGTGGGTGGTCCTGGCTGCGTAGGTTTTCCTGTCTGCTTGGATGGTCCTGCTCCAGATTGTGTTGATTAAGGCTCCTTTGGTTGAGTGTTATAGGGGCATAATGTTCTATTGTGTCCAACACCTATGCACATAGTACATCTTTTCTTGTAACCTCCCTTTCTTAACTGAGTGTCTTCCTTCTTAATCTCCCAAGCCTCTAGTCTCCTTTTCTTTTTAGGCCTTCCTGGCAACATATATATCATCTTCCTCCTCTTTTTCACAAACATCTACATTTTCTTTTCTACCTTCACCACCATCCTTCATCTCTTCTTCGACGACATGTTTACCTCCACCCATACCATCCTCCACCTCATGTTCACCCAAACCATTACCAGCTCCCACCTCTTTATCAATTTCACCACCACATTCAAACTGACCATCCTCTTGTATATCTTCTAACCCAGGTTCAACTTCAACTTGTAATTGCTCCCCTTCACCAACACACCCAAACTCAGTACCTTCTTCTATCTCTTCTAAACTAGATTGAACCCCTTCAATGGCCTCTATTATCTCTGGTTCAGTCATTTTATGTACCACATACAAGTGCACTACACCATTTAGCCTGGCTAAGTTAACCATATGTATAACACCCTTATCATTTGTTAGAAGTTCCAACCTATCTTCCACCACTAACCCACCTCCTAAAGAGTATCATAACTCCTTAATATTGACGTGTCCTAACTCTTTCAGTCCACCTACAATCTTAAAATAACTCCACCCTGTCCGGGTCACAAAACCATTCTGTAGTTTCCCCTTGAAATTCCAGTTTCTCATTATCATGACATACAAAACTTCCACTATGGTGGACCACAACTTCAAAGCAGTCGTCACACATATCACCCTATATATACAGATATACCCACAAATCAATTAAGAAATTACAGTCCCTACCACACACACTGAAATGGGGGACCACAATTTGTGAAAATATTTAGACACCCACATGGGAGAGAAAAACCATAAAGGAGAACCCCACCATCATATCGAATATGGAAAAGCAAACAAACCTTACACACAACCAACAAAATAATATAAAATCAAACATACTTAAACAACATTACCCACAAACCAAATCATACGGAAAACAAAACAATCACAGAATAAAGTGCACCAAATCATAAAGGAATAAAATCAAAATAATAGCAAAACCCAACAACCAAAGCTAACTCACCTTCGCAACAATGCACTTCCTACAAATTCTGTTTCGATGAACCACGAACGCCAATGAAAACGACCCACCAAATGTCGTACCCATGAATGCCAGAAGAAATGCCCTGATCTTCCACCCTACCCAGCTTTTCCTTGGCTTTGCCCTCCACTGGTCAGTTCATGCGAGATGAAGTAACAAATCCCTAATTTCAAATTTGGGGATTTCTTAACTTATGCGAGATTAATAAACCCAACCACTTTCGTTCCAATTGTTTTCCTTTTTTTTTCTGTTTTACAATTACTATTTTCCACGTCAGTAAATAAGTCCAACGCAAACTGTCTACTGTACATCGTCGTTAAACATTTTAACAATGTTAACAATTTGCTCTTATTTAATACAGATTTTCAATCTTAAGGACTCAATTGGGACAACTTTGAAGCTGATTGAGATTTCTTAACCAAAACGAGAACTTTGTGTGTGATTAAACCTAAATAATACTTCTTAGCATATCTATGAAGGTTTTTTAATTTATTACTATATTTATTTTAAGTTTTTAAAAATTATTTATTTTTATTTATTCAAATAGAATATTTCATTAATTATTGTGAAAATTTGTTAAAATATTAACTACCATTTCATTTACATCAAAATTCTTTATTTTAATTAGCTCAATTTTCATATTTAATTCAAAATGATTTTATGAAATAACATAAATTTATTTTAATTAAAAAATAATAAAATTCTTATTCAATTCTATAAAATAAAATATTTGTATTAAATTTTAATTATATTTCTCACGTTTAAATTTACATAATAAATACAAGTTAAATGTTTTTTGTTTTTTTAACTTCAAATGAAAATTGAAATTAGTCTCTTTTCAAAACTTTGACCCAATTTAGTTCTCAGACTTTAAAGATGTGTGAATTTAGTCTTTCTAACCAAAGTTTGTTAAGTTTATCTGATGTTTCAAACACAGGATAACATTTGAGTTGTTTACCGTATTTAATACATTTCCATTTCAATGTTAGTTGAGAAACACGTTTGAAATGTCAAATAAATTAAACAAAAATTGGTTAAAATGACTAAATTCACGTATTTCTAAAATTGGAGGACTAACTTTGAAAAATGTTATGAAGAGAAACTAATTCTAATTTTTACTAGAGATTTAGAGAGAAACAACAAGGAAACTAAATCTGTGTTATTGTGAGTGTTTTGATTGGTAGGAGGATTGGGACTTGCTGAGCAAATTTGTTCCAATTCCAAACTAGCTAACCGAGATAACTAGTCGTTGGGCAATCGTTGGACAAGTGAACCTTTGGGGGTTATTCGTTGGACGAGTCTATGAAATTCAAATTTTAAATGATTGGAGGAGCAAATTTCATGAGATGGATGCGAATGATTCTAGGAAATGTTTTATGGTGAGAGGAATGTGATGTTACTATTTTTGTTTGTATTGTATGGTTATAACATTTTTATGGGGAAATGGTATGGCTTATGTAGTGTTATGTATTTGCTAGGGACACTATTTAGAAATTATCCTTATACCCTACTAAACTCTTGGGCTCATGTATAGGAAAAAGTCTAGGTGGTGAAGAGGGAAGGAGGTTCCTATAGCTAGTTTTGGGATCATGGACTCCATTTCTTTTAGGCCATAAGAGAAATCACTTTTTCATGAGAGAGGGGGACCAGGTACCATTATTGGAATTGTAACACTAAGGATTTCATTTTACATTACAAAACAAAGGTTTTAGAGTTCAAGTGGATGCATAAATTTGGATAAATTGAGTCTAGAGATTATATGTCTTTGATTGTAGCCTAAATTGCAAGTGTGTGATTAAGTGTAAAATTCTGAATTTATTTAATTGTTATAATTTTTCTCAAAACTTTTATTTAACTTACCTTTCTTGTGTGATGGTTGTTGTGTTCCTTTTTTATGATCGTTATTGTGACGTAGCAGATGGGGCTACCAGTGGTGATGGGGCTAGTCAGTAGGTTAAAAGTGCTCTATGGAAAGGGTTTTTGGGAAGTATGCATACAAATATATGAAATGGTGTAATTAATTGTTTTCAAGTGTATTTTGAAAAACTTTTTGAAGCATATTTATTTTGAAAGACTATGAGTACATAAGGACTGTAATTACATTATTATTATTTGGTTATGAATGTCTTCCTTTAATCATATGACCAGGTATTGTTTAATACTAAATTGTAGAAAATCAAGGAAGTAGTATAATCTCTCTTACTTGGGTTGGTACAATTAGCTTCATTCATTATAAAGGTGGTAGGAAAAAATTCAAGCATATGAATCAAATATATTTTCTATGTCACAAGATATATCACTTCAAGATTCACAAACTGTTGGGATTTTTAGGGCTTTTGAAAATATGAGAGATATGAGATATATGAGAGATGTTATGCGGAGGAACATGTTTTTGTATTTTATTGATATGCTCTATATATAGAGCAAAATATAACAAATATCAAGTATAAAATATTTAGAATATCTCACTCCTAATCTAAAATAATAACAAATTTCTAAAACTGACACATATCTCTAAAACTGAAATATTTTCTAAAAACTAATTTAAATAAAAAAGATATTAAGTAATATTCTCAACATTCCTCCTTGCTTAATATCTGTTTATTTTATATCTTCAGATTTGATTCTCCATCTTTTGATGCTTGATTTTCTCCTCTTTTTGTGCTTGCAATATTTGTTTTTCTCCTTCTTCCATGGCATCACATCTTTCTTCAATTTGGCATCATCCTTCATATTTCTTCTTATATCAAGATCATCTTCTTTTTCTTTGTTCGGTGTGGATTTCATTGGAGTGGCATTGGACCTTTTGT
>Ga0214542_1010078_pt1 | contig 14103 bp, 8 predicted proteins | sample CNSS1metaG_FD_160096 | JGI IMG/M metagenome (GOLD analysis project Ga0214542, IMG submission 160096) | Root nodule microbial communities from cowpea collected in UCLA plant growth center, Los Angeles, California, USA - CNSS1 | ecosystem: Host-associated > Plants > Roots > Nodule | place: USA...
AATTATAGTAAATTATTTATTCATTTTTACTTTTATTGTATTAGTTACACTAATTAAATATATAAATTTTGAATTTTGAATATATTATTTTGGCTCCCCCAAAATTATTGGTCAAGATCCACCACTGTATGAGAAATAATGATATATAATTTGATATAGGATGCTTGCTTTTGATATAATGACTACATTTTTCATGAATGTTCCTGCAAAAGTGGAATGCTTTTCTGGCTCCACAAAGCATAATACTAGAAATACTATAATTTATAGTAAAATGGAAAATTGGAATAAAGCATCTTTCCACCTTCTAGGCAAGGAAATCTGATCAAGCTCGGAGTTGGAACCTCATTGGCTTTCTCTGGCTTTTAAGAATGTCAACTCACTTTGATAGCCAAGAGAAGCCCAAGAAATGGAAGAGTGATCAAAGACCAGACCCTTCAAATTAGAAAGACAAGTTTCTCAGATCTTCTGTTTTCAGTCAAATTTAGATAGTTGAGAGAAGCCATCTCTATGGATGAGAGTTTTGGATGCGCTAAGTGACAATGGCTTGGCTATGACCAGATGTTGCAATTTTGAAGCTAGCGTTATCACCTCTTTACTACCATTACTGGACGGAATTCGCTAGCCACGATGCAAACCTTATCCCTTTGTTCCAACAAGGCCCTCTTAGATTGGTAGCATTTCATTCCTCCCTAATAAAAAAGAGTTTACAATGAAGGTCAGCTGGTTGGTGTGACCACTTCCCGTGCTCTTACCATATATTTTAGAAGAGAAAGAGACATGGAAGAGAGTTTCACCAGGTCTCCTTTTCTCTGCACTCTTGTTGCTTGCCTTACTCGGGCATAGGGCAAGCAGGTGAACTATGATCTCGACTTAATGATAGATATCAGGTTAGAACCACCGGTCAGATAAGGGGATAAATCCTTATTAAGCATATGGGCTTTGATCACTAAGATAATATATGATCTCTTATTTAGGCTAATCAATCAACTCAATCTTTCACAGCTTCCTTAGTGCATAATAGAGCAAGCCAAGTTAGTGAATTGATCCTCACTAGGAAGATTGGTAAGACGGGAGGATAATTGTACTGCTTGTGGGGATACCTCAACATATAGATTGGGTTGTGGAAGGTTGATCTCGAGATTGGCTTTCAAACTATGTTCTAGTTCATACTGTGTAAAAGAACAGGACTTTCCTCATTTCGATTGATGGGATTAGCCATTCTGCTCTATTGGGTTCAAGTCCTTCTGGATTAGGTGAAGATGGAAGAGATTGGTGGGATACCATTGGGTGGAACTCACTCGAAGCAAGAAATCTTAGAAAATAAGTGAGACCTCATCCGAGGAAATAGAGGGTTAGGTTGGAAATGATTCAACTAAAGCTCCCTTTATTAGATCAAGTCATTATCGTATCGGGGCGGATTGCTATCAGATATAGGGTTTCATATTACTGCTTTGAAGATTGTACAAACCCTCGCTGAGGGAGAGATAGGAAGGAACTTTAGTTTTAACGACTTGCCCTTTTCCATTCAAGTCTTATTTCTATCTAGGATTGGATTCATCACTAATCTGTTACGATCACCTCATTAAATACCTAGCTTCCTTTCATTGCTTGCCCTTGAACTAAGGGATTCCGTGAAATTAGATATTAGTTATGCAACATAACCATGAAATACTTTTCCATAGCAAGCTCCTACAAAAACTTATCTGTTATTTCACTTGCTTTCTTATTGGGCCTTGTTATTGATTTTTGATAAGGGGCGAGTACCCCCAAAAAAACACATGATCCCTCTCTGTTTCATTTTTCTATATATTCTATTTATGGACATTTTACTGTATGACATTAAGATTAAGGTAATCAAATTAGCGGCCATGCTTTTAAGGGCATGCATTATTTCTAGGTACTACATAAACGCTAAAAAACGACATATAGTAGTACCTTCGTTTTTTATTTTTGCTTAAGCCTTTTTTTTATAGGGGCGAGTACTACACGAGCTCGTAAGTCAAGTACTACACAAGCAAAGAAGAGCGACCTCATCTTGCTTGTTTTTGGCGAAGCTTCTAGAAGGCCCACCACTTCATAGAAGCGATAGCGAATGAAGCAGTATAAAGGCAAACAACCCGTATAACTCACAATAGCAAGCCTACTTTTAGCTCTTTTTTCATTTTTACCTCAGAAAGTAAATAATATCATAAGTAAGAGTGGTTGCTATTGACTTCTCGAGTATGCAAGGCCTTTTTTTTTTGTCTTTTTTGGCCTATTGGTACTTATCAAATTGAAACTCGATAATTAGAAGATTCACCAACATTACCTATTTCATTAGTGGATTTGGGGCAACCCGGGGTAAGTACATGATTTCAAATTGCATTTTAAATATGATCCTCCTTTTACTATTAAAGTACCACCTTCACCTTTGCTATCTATGCTTCCTGGTCGCTAGACTCATTCTTCTACTTTACTTCCAGCTACTCTGCTCTAAGCTTAAGAAAGGTTCCAAAGTAAGTAGCTTTGGTTGCTGCTAAAATAGGATGTGATTTTTGTAGTTGTGAATTCCAGAATTGGTCAATTCCCCTTCTCCATTCGGGAACTCTCTTCTCTAGGGATTCCTATTCTATTTCTATTGACTCTTCGACGTCTACAACACAAAATGTTTTGGTAACTTACTTACATATTGTATCTTAAATAAAAGAAAGATCAACATAATTTAAGCTAAGACTAAGGAATGGGGGGAACACTACCGATCCCGAGACAAACGACGAAGCTACATCAATTACAAAAATATCCAGTGGTGGCAGACCCTTTCTCGGCCCCTACAATCAAGCAACCTCACCGATGTGAATGAAAGAAAGGGCACCACATACATCTCGACTAGTTCATGCTTGTGGAGCGAACAAAAACCTATTATGAATTCAAATTTTGACTCCGAAGTCCGAATATTTTGTTGCTTTGTGTCACAACCAAAATCGCGACAAGACGACGAACCAAAAATAAAATTTGTATAAAACAGAGTTTGGAGTCGCCACCATAATTTATTCTGGAAAACTACGGAAAAACCAAAAAGATAAGAAGAGGTCTACAAAAAACCAGATTTTGAGTCTGGGAGTCGGTTATGCGTGGGAAATGTATTAGTACCCCACAGCGTCCGTTCTATGACGGTACCTTTAATTAAATTTGCAAAAGTTATGTGGTTTTTCAAAATATTTAGTTTTCCCGAAAATAATAAAAAATGAACTTACAAAAGAAACAATATTTTATTGTTTTTTTTGGCCTGATGAGGATTAATCCTCGCTCCTACGTATCTCCATTCACAATGGAGAATCAAGGTTACGTAGTTCTTTATGAAAAACTATTTGATTTAATTTTTTTTATAATTTTGAAAACCTTTTTTATGTTTGTTTTTGTAAATTTGAATTATTTGGAAATAGGTATTATGCGACACGAGCGGTCGGACAAACACTAAAAATTAAACAAAAAAAAACACTTTTTATTTTAGTTTTATATATATATATATATATATATTTTTTTTTTTTGAAGAATTTTTTTTTGAAAATTGGTGTTAGACAAACACTAAAGAAATGATGAAAACTATTTTTTGTTATGATTTTTAAAATAAGATAAAAAAAAAAGAAACCCAAAAGTAGGTGAAAAAAAATGTATAATATTAAAACAAAATATAGTGAAAATTTGGGAATGAATAAATGAAAAAATTTGGCATTGACATACCGGTTAAACTTTCCAGTTCCTCCTCTTCTTTATGAATCTCCTTCTTTTGTTCCCTACACTATAACTATCTTCTTATTTTTTCTGCGTCCTCCAATATGTTTTTCTTTTAAAGAGAGATAAAAAAAGGACGTGTGTATGTGGGAGTGATGATGGGAAAGAATTAGAGAAGTGTAGAGAATTTTTTTCGGTCCTTTTTTTGTTTTGAAAGAGAGATAAAAAAGGAGGTATGTATGTGGAAGTAATGATGGGAAAGAATTAGAGAAGTGTAAAGAATTTTTTTTGGGTCCCTTTTCATATGACAAGGTGCGTATTTATAATCACACCTTGCAATATCAATGCAATCTCATCCTTAATTGTAATGAACAATATAAAGATGGAATTGGTCATGATAGCAACACATTACAGAAATCAAATCAGAGCACAATATCAATCAAGATCGATAATATTAATTATATGGGTTATCTCCATAAAAGAGGATTGGGACGGAGATCCTATGAAAGTTTCGACATAGGATCACACTAGTTAAAATCGAGATTATGCTTATGACGCGAGTTATTATATAATATTTCGTACAAATTTATAATTTAAAATTATAACTTTGTATGCAAAATTATAATTTAAAATTATAACTTTGTACACAAGATTATAATCTTGTTCGTAAAATTATAATATTATCAAAGCACGTCTTTAGTTGGGTGGGTGGTTGGTTGATAGTGCAAATTTGAATTGAATTTGAATTGGAAAATAAATTTTAATTATAATTTTTTAATTTTTAATTGAATAAAATATTGTGATAAAACATAACAATGAAACATTTTGATAATTACGTTCATTTTAGTTGTGTGTATGCTTAATTTAAGCTGAATTCGTTTACCCAAGTAAGCCAAGAGACAGTGCATGTAAATAGTTAAAAGAAAATTAACTTTATAGATTTTATGATTTTGTATAACGAATTTGATCGCTACATCTTTGGAGTATGTATGTATATCATTCGAATTTATTTTTATTAAGTATTTTAACTTTTAAAAGATAAAAATTAATGTATCCTTACAATGTTTTGGTTTCCTATTATTCTAGTGATCTTGATAAACAAGTACTTACAAGCTATACAAACTGAATCAAATTTAAGAAAATTGAAGGAGCATAAATGTATTATTCTACACAAGGTGATGTTTCTACCATGAACAACCACTCAATACTAAAATCAAAATATTTTGATCGAATAACTTATAAAATTCCTCACATTGGTTTCTCATCTAGTGAGAATTATAATAGGATGTTTAATTAATTATTGGATATAGCACAAAAAAAACTTTGCAAATATAGTTTTTCATGTGTTAGTTCTATCATATATAATGTATGTGTGTTTACTCAGGGTACACCAGCAATTAGTGATAAATTTTGTTAGTAATGCAATAAATGGGCTGGATGTAACATCCCGATCGGATATTACAGATTAAATAATAGAATAAAGAAATAAATAATAAAACTTCATTTATTATAACTTATATTCCCAAAAAATGCAGGAAAATTAAAACCTTATAGTAGTAATAAATAATCTCAAAACCTCTACTACAACTCAAACCTAAAATCCATAATAAAAACCAAGTTTAATAATATAAAATATTACAACTGTTACAAAACATAATAAAAACTCTGATAAAAATCTTCTCCCAATACTAGTCCCGCTTCGTCTCTAGGCCTCACCAGATCCACCTGAATATCATTTGCTCCCGTGTACCGCGTACACGATCATCGCCAAACACAAACAGATCGGGTGAGCAAACAGAATAAACATATAAATAAAGCATATATCTTCATCAGATAAATCACACAAGTACACCAAAGGAATTTCTATCCTTTGATTCCATAACACATGACCACTACCATGTCAACCGTGTTCTACGTCTTCTAGTGAGTATCTTAAGGTGTCTTGCTGCCACACCTATCGGCCTCAACCGATGGAGCACATGCTGGAAACCATACTATGGATCACACACCGTAACGCTAGGTGGAGTTCCCAATACGAACATAGCTCGTAACGTTCAAAGACTACCAAACTCGTCAGCTAATTTTCGAGGAAGGCAATCTATCTGGACCCATCCGTGCGGGCCACAACCATCACACTCACACCGACAACACTCGCCAACCTGAGCCACAACTCAAGGGTTCCTCGTGTTCATTCGCCATCCCGAGCCATAACTCGAGGGATGTCATTTCGAGCCACAACTCGAGGGATGTCATTTTGAGCCACAACTCAAGGAATGCCACATGCTTAACTCCTATCTCGAGCCACAACTAAAGGGATACGTTCCAAGCCACAACTCAAGGAACACCAGCAAGCCGACCTTTAAGTTATCCTAGAAGCCTTGTAAACCACGCAAATCAAACGAGCAAAATATAATTATGCTTCAACATTATCGCCTGGCATTGCTCACTAGGCGCCAAAGACTTTCCACTTCTAGACTGTTTAGAGGGTATGATGAGTATGAACCTTTGTCCTCATTAGGTGTTTAAAATTTGGGGATTTAATATCTCTTTCTTTTAAGAATTGATTTTTAGTTGCATAGTATATTATTGGATAGTTTTAAGTTTAATAATGCAACTGAAATTTAATTTAGGTCCTTAAGAGTGTGAATTAGGAATATTTCAAGTCATAAAATAAGTCCCAAAATCAGGATTGGGAGAGGAATAGTTCAGGTACTAAATGCACCCCCAATTTTCATTTCCACACTCCATGTCTGCAATTGGGCTATCTATTTTTGAAAAGGAATATTTTTGGAGCTAAATGTAGCTCCAGCTTTCATTTTTACACCCCCTTCTACAATTGGGTCATCAATTTCTGAAAAGGAATATTTATGGATCTAAATGCACCTCTAGTTTTCATTTTCACACCCCTCTTCTGCAATTGGCCATCTAACTCTGAGAAGGAATATTTCTATAGCTAAATGCACCTCCAGTTTTTATTTTCCACACCCCTCCTGAAATTAGGTCTTCTGACTTTGTTCTGCACCCCTTCTTTTTACTAATTTGGACCCCTAATATCACTTAACCTCCACTCAACTAGATTACACAACGTAGCAATCCTCCACTTACTAAAATAACCAATTAAAGCTTGCCACGTCCGCAATCCTCCACTCACTAAAATACCCAATCATGGAATGACACCTCATCACCCTCTCTCCTTCACACAACCAAAACCCTAACCATAATTTTCTTTCTCTCTCACCATCTTCATTGTCGCAGTCGCCATCCTCCACGACAGCTACCACCACATCCGTCCGCCGCAGCTCGTCAGAACGCAGCCCCTTTTCTGTCGCGTCACCGTCGTTGTTATCTGCCGTAGCCCAAGACAACCTCCATTACTTCTTCGTCGCGCCTCCTTCTTCCTCCGTCATTACGCTGCCAGAAAACCTCCATTAACGAGCCACTCAAGCTCGCAAAGCCTTCATGCCCCGCGTTTGTAACTCGCCGGAGCAACCCAGAACCACCGGCAGCACCGCACCAACGCGCACCAGCAACTGCGACAACCTCCATTGATAGAGCACGAGACCTTTAAGCACGGAACAACACTTGCACTCGCGCCACACCTTCTTCCTCACAGGAACCACCGTGCTCGACGCTATCACCACACGAAACCACACATCCACACTTGTACTCCCCGGAAAATGCAGCCACCACTACTGCAACATCAGAGTTCGCGAGCGTCGTCTTCCTTGTGCATCACGTCGGGATCGCCATGACTGCATCTTCATCTTCGCAGCAACGTTCATGGCAGCACAATGCTTGAACGTGAAGTCGCCACACTCGATCCCTCAATGGCAGCATCATTATGACCTGCAGCCGCAAGCCATTTACGTGACCACCACCGCATCTCTAGAACATGAACCCATCCTCACCTTTCCGCAACAGTCGCGGACCCAACCCCTCTGGCATTTCCGCCGCCACCGCGTCAACCACTATAACCATAGCACAACGACTCACGACAGTCAAACCCTAATGGAGAGAGACTACTTTAACACGTGGCAGCCTTTCAATGGACTGTCAAAGAGTCAAGACTGGTCAACCAGTCAACTTTGGGCAAGGGCGGGTCAACGTTGGTCAGACAAGCTATTTTACACAATATTTGGCAGGTGGTTCCTCTACAGGAACCCTAAATGACCTAGAAAAGGAATGAATCGTCTAGCGACAGTTCATCGCCGACCAGACAGTTTCTGGAAATTTTCCAGAACCACAAGCTTTAAATGGAATAAAAAAATTCATGCATAATCATACCATATTTAGCATGCCAATCAGACTTAAACTAATTAACATGTAAAGCTACTATATTTAGTATGTCAATCAGATTTAAACATGGAATTAACGCATAAAGTTACTCTATTTAGCATGCCAATGAGACTTAAAATAAATTTAACGCGTAAAGCTCCCCTAACCTGGTTTCCTTGCTTAAAATGCAATGCTAGAGCTCCCTCTTTGATCACCAATGGTCTCCTTAGCACCACCTCAATTTAGCTCCTTTAATTCACTCTCTAATCACTGTTTTTCCTTAATTTTGTACCAAGGTTCAAACCCATAACCATGCCAATGCCAATTTAATGCACAACCATTCAACCAATTCATGCTTCGTGATAATTCTTAGTCATTTAAGAATATAATATCACTCCCCACAACCAAAATATTATATAAAACAATTACATAATTAAAATAATTATAATTTAAAATAGCACATAAATGACATACATAGGTTCAAGTCCTATCACACACTCACGTATTCTCAACCACTTGAGCTAATACTTTTCCACAACATACTTGTCATAATTAAATGTCATGAAGGCTTCCACTGCCCGCATTTATTAATTAATTAAATTTAACGGATCTTACACTGGATGAAAAAGAAGAGGTCCACTTGACCCATAAAACAAACTCCCTTTCAACATGGTGAGTGTAGTTGTTTGGCTGAGAAGGTCAACTTATAAATTAAGGAAAAAGTTTTTTTAAACAAAGAGGATTATATGGGCTATCTCCACAAAAGAGGATGGGACGGAGATCCTATGAAAGTTTCGACATAGGATGCAAATTACTATGTAATATTACGTACAAATTTATAATTTAAAATTATAACTTTGTACGCAAAATTATAATTTAAAATTATAACTTTGTACGCAAAATTATAATGTTGTTCGTAAAATTATAATATTATCAAAGCACTTCTTTAGTTGGGTAGGTGGTTGGTTGATATAGCAACTTTGTATTGAATTTTAATTGGAAAATAAATTTTAATAATAATTTTTTAATTTTTAATTGAATAAAATATTGTGACAAGACATAACAATGAAAAATTTTAATACTTACGTTCATTCTTAGTTTGGTTTATGTTGAATTCATTTACTCAAGTAGGCCAAGAGACAGTGCATGAAAAAAGTTAAAAATAAAAAATTAGCTTTATAGATATTATGATTTTGTATAACGAATTTGATCACTACATCTTTGGAGTATGAATGTATGTTATTCGAATTTATTCATATTTACTATTTTAACTTTTAAAAGATAAAAATTAATGTACCCTTACAATGTTTTGGTTTCCTATTATTCTAGTGATCTTAATAAACAAGTACTTACAAGCTATATAAACTGAATCAAATTGAATGAAATTGAAGGAGTTGAAATGTATTATTCTACACAAGGTGATGTTTGTACCATGAGCAACCACTCAATACTAAAATCAAAATATTTTGATGGAATAGCTTATAAAATTCCCTATCCTGATTTATGAGAATTATAATAGGATGATTAATTAATTATTAGATATAGCACAAAAAAAACTTATACATTAGATATGTTAGAACTGGGAGGATTCATTTCATTCTTATAACAAGATTCCTTTAATTTTTATTAGGAATCTCACATCCCGCTTTTTTCACCTTTCCTTTCTTCATTAGTCTTTAACCTTCTTTTAAGTCATCCTAACAATAAGAAAGAGGGGTTTCTCCTTATCGACTGGGAGGACTGGTTACTTAGAGCATTCCCTTCAGCTAACTTCACTCACTTGAAAGAGGTATTCCTTATAAAAAGAAAAAAGGCATTCATGAGCTTACCTGTAACTGGACTAACCTCGCATTGTCCTAACTCTGCTCTGGACAGTTTCTTGTTCTCTCTATTTAAAAAGTATATTAGTCTTGACTTCTAGGGCTTGAAGCCTTCTCTTCTCGCTTAGAAAAGAAACGAGAGACAAGAAAACATCTTTGATTACGATTAAAAAGAACAATCTCAAATAGACCAATATCCAATTTCGGGTAATTTCTTGTGAACATATTCTTCTTCTTTCTGCCATAATCTCTTAGATCCCTTCATTTATGTGCCAGAATAAAGAGAGATTTGGTAGTAAAGTGGAAGAGACTTTTTTTTATATTAAAATTAAAGGGAGTGGGAAAGCAACAATAATTCTTTTGAAAAGCCCGGTTCTCTTTGTCTTCGAGCTTTCAATCCTCAATCCATTGTTTCATTCCTTCATATACCTCCTCACCAATAAATAGAGACAAATAGGAATAGCCGAATCACGTCTACAAAATGTTAGTACCACGCAGCTGCTTCAAAGTCAACGTGATGCTCCTTGGTCAGATGACCAAGATATTGGCAAATACCACATATGATTAAGAAAAGAGTACCTATAATCATATGAAGCTAAGAAAAAGGTAGAACTATAAATACTATCCGAATAGTGAAGGGTGCATGATATTATTCCATTCCTTGAAAGCCAGTGATTACTAGAGCTAATGAAACGATAGCTACTAAAGCATAAACTGCTCGTTTTTCCTTCCCTGCAAGTATAGCATGATGAGCCCAAGTTACGGCTACTCCGGATGAAAGGAGAATAAGGGTATTAAGAAAAGGGATTTCCCAAGGATCTAAAACCCAAATCCCTAAATGGGGCCAAATACCTTTGATCTCTACCGTAGGTGCCGAAGAAGAATGAGAAGAAGCTCGAAAAAAAGCAAAAAGGAACATAACCTGTGATACAATGAACGAAACAGAACCATATTGAGGTCTTAATTGTACAACTTTGGTATGATGTCCTTCCAATGTGGATTCACATAGAACATCGAGCCACCATACAAACATGGTATATAGGATAAATATTAAGCCTAAATTGAGAAGTGTTACACCCCTTGAAATGAGTGCATGTACATCACACCTGCCAAAGCTTCGAGTGAACCCGAAATAGACCATGGACTTCGATCTACCAATAAGAAAGGATGGTTCTTTCATTGCATTGATAGAAGTCTAATTAAAAAAAGATCTCTCTATTACTTTGAGAAGAGAATCGTTGGTTTGACCAACGAACTCTGTGGGAAATATGAGTTGAGAGGATTTGATCTCTCTTCACTACACTTATTTATGCCCAATCACACTAGAATCTTCGCTTGGTTGCCTACTAATGATGTCTTTCACTTTCAGACAATTCCTCAATTCCTCGTGCATCGAAAAATGGCTAGTAAAGCGACTAGGGACCCACAACCCACTTCCCTTTCCTCCCAACCAACCACGAAAGAGAAATCATTCCTTGATGTGGGTCCCTGGTAAGAAGCATTGAAATAGACTATGCAGACTAGAGAGTTTCAGTAGGGCAGACTCATATATACGACATAACGAGATAGGTTCGATCCAGCCAAAAGCCTCCACCTAATTGACTCTACATTATCACCCCCAATTCTTTCATTTTCTAAATAAGGATAGGGACGTTGAGTAGAGCCAAATCAGCAGCTTCATGCATAATAGGAAGAGCAGGTCAGAAAGCACCTTAGTCAAGATTGATAACCGGTGGGGACACCTCTTGGAGACTCGAGCAAGACCTTCACACATCAGTAGCAGGAAAGACAAGATCACATAATAAGAAAAAATTATAATCTAGGGCAAACGTTTCATTTCAATTTTGTCCCTTCGGTCCTTCTTTAGAGATATCTTCTTTCTAGCATTAAGCTACAGTTAGGCCGTTGATCGGTCGGGCATCGCCCTTATTGATAGAAAAGACAAAGAGTTTATAACACAGAGTATAATATGCACTGATCTCTATAAATGAATTGTCTTGCCCCTAACTAAGAACAAGTAAGAGGAAAAACCTTTGCACGCTTTGTAACCAACCTCAATAGGAAAGAAGTCAACTATCCTGTAGACAACTAAGAGCAGATCAAGGACCATTGGTGTATAGGCCAGCCAAAGATTGATCTATTTCCCGATGGTGAATAGTTGGCCTTTTCTGCCTCTTTCAATGGACTGACCTAGTCGCCCTTCGGAGTATCCCAGATCGACACTCATTATCATACCCAATGAAAACCTAACCTTCTATTACTACTCCTTTCTAGAGAGATAGGAAATAAAGATAAATCGTTTGTCCTAATGATGAGGCTAATGGAGTGACGTCGAGGCAGCGAAAAATGGATTTGTGCCTGATTCAACTCATTCGAATTCTGAGCGTTCGGACCATAGAAAAAATGAAACCCTATTCTAATAGAGCTTTAGTTTAGAGTTTAGCACCGCAGGTGAAGTAGAAGGCTTCCAATCGCTCTTTGTCTATTCCTGTGACAGTGAAACACAATTGTTTTTGTATTGATCTTACTAGCGAAAAGGCACTTTAAGTGTCTTCTTTCCAATTCTATTTCGGGAGGGAATTGAAAACATCTTTCACTTGAAATGCAAATCATTCTTTTCAATCTATTAGTAAAAGAAAGTCTCTCACGAATATCCTATTTGTAGATATGAGTCCGTAATTCTATTATTCTATTATAATAGGGTGGTAATAGTTCCTATATTTGCCTATCGAACAACAAGTCTTAATGCATCATCGACTTGATACTACCAGCTTAGATACATGTACCGGATGAGGCGAAAACCCATACTAAAAAAAAGAAAGGAAGACCCATGCATCAATAAAGATCTTTATCTATAATATAACATACCTCAGGTTGGATTCAACCACTTAGGATGATGATCTATAAAACCAAACCCCATTTACGCATGCGTCGATCAATCATCTTCGGCAAAATGACCAGATAAAGTATGCATCAAGGATCCATTAGATTAAACTAAGTGCATGATAGACCGATTCTTATATCCTTTGAATGTGTTCACAAGTTAGATTATGATTATGTCAATGGATCTGATCCATTAAGTTGGGTCTGTGGACAATGTTTTAATGGATCAGCCTTGATGGACAAAAGAAAACATGAGCCCCATACGGTACCTCATAGGACAATCATTATACTTAGGGTCACTCTCCCATATGTTATCTTCATTGTATCGATTCAGAGTTGTCGATCAGGAGATCGAGTGCGAGAGAGATTAACATAGCTATGCCTGTTAGTATTTCAAGGTTGTGAAAGGGATAGTTGAAGGGATAGAGAAAATGTGTAGATAGTAGATTGTGAAAGTAGTAGTTGGAGAAATGTATTTTGTAGTTGAGAGTAGTTGTATTGGATGTTGTGTTAGTTGTTCTTGATGTTACAAATGGTAGGATACATGGGTATTTATAGACCCATAGATTATTCTAGAAACTCCTAGCTAGAACTAATGCAAATACTTCTAGAGTTTTCTACATAGTACAATGTTCTTGAATTTTCTTCCTATCCTAAGCTTTTTTCCAATACTCTAGAAGTTTCATTACATTTCAATAACTCTATCTTAGATTTTTCTAAATTATTCTAGAATTTGCATTATAGTTTAATACTCCTCCTTGATGCAAATTCGGTAACTCCAAGAATAGCGCGTAGTAGTTCAAATTTTGGTCTTGGTAAGGCCTTTGTGAAGATATCTGCAATTTGATCTTTTGTCGGACAGTACTCAAGTCGTATCTTCATATTTGTTTCCGCTTCTCTGATGAAGTGGTATTTAATTGCCATATGTTTTGTTCTGTTGTGATGCACAGGATTCTTTGTCATTGCAATGGTTAATTTATTGTCACAATTAATTGTAGTAGGGCCACTTTGTTTTTCTCCCATATCTTTGAGTATTCTTCGAAGCCATATAGCCTGACTTGTTGCTTCAGCGGCTGCCATATATTCTGCTTCAGCGGTTGATTGGGCAATTGTGGCTTGCTTCTTTGATGTCCAAGAGAATATTAGTGATCCAAGTGAGAAAGCAAAGCTTGAGGTGCTCTTCTTGTCGTCCACTGATCCTGCCCAATCACTATCAGTATAACCAAGCAATGTTGGATTGCCTATGGATTTGTACCATATACCGTACTCTTTGGTTCCTTGTAGATTTCTTAAAATTCTTTTGCCTACGCCAAGATGTATTTGGCTTGGGTTTTGCATGAATCTTGATAAGAGACTTGTAGCGAACATGATATCTGGTCGTGTAGCCGTCAGATAAAGTAGACTTCCAACTAGA